>Ga0247609_10000408_pt1 | contig 61202 bp, 96 predicted proteins | sample 172DNAGHGlowgp2_FD_193487 | JGI IMG/M metagenome (GOLD analysis project Ga0247609, IMG submission 193487) | Sheep rumen microbial communities from Palmerston North, Manawatu-Wanganui, New Zealand - 1728 DNA GHGlow gp2 | ecosystem: Host-associated > Mammals > Digestive system > Stomach > Rumen ... | reverse complement strand
ATAGCCTAGGGGGTGTGAAATATGTTGACCCCTCCCCCTATGCCTTAAAATTCTGAACGGGTAAAAGAAAAAAGAATTCTAAAGGCACAGGTTGTGAACAAATAAAAAAGAAAACGAAACTAAAACTTAAAATTTAAAAATTTTTATAATTTAAGTATTTGAAAAATTGAAAAACAAAAAACAAAAAATAAAAAATTAAAAATTAAAAATTAAAATTTAAAATTTAATTAGTTAAAAATTATTTCAAATGCGTAAAAAATAAAAATTAAATAATACAATACAAATTAAGTAATAAATAGTACTATAACTAGACATATATAAGTGTGTATATATGTTATTGCTATATACAATTTTGTACAAAAACAATACATAAATAAAGTAATAAAATATTTTATTTAAATTTTGTAATTAAATTATTACTTAATATACTATCAGCATATAGATACTTAATATATAGTAATACTTTATGTACTACCTGTTATACGTTTAAAATATAGAGTAATGTATATATGAGTATATTATATGCCTACAGCTGTACTTTTGATATTAAAAAGGGGTATAAAAACAATGCAAATAGGGGAACTTTATTTTACAAACGGTCCTAAAAATAGATGTCTGATATATACTATCTTTATTTAGTGGGCTGTATATAAATACTTAAAAATAGGGACCTATTATACATTTGTTTTTATATCTATTAAAAGTGTTCAAGTTTCTTATAAAAATAGATATACCCAGACAAAAATTTGGGGCGCTTAAATATATAGCCCCTGTTTTTTATTGAGACTGGGTTCTTTTTACTTTACGGTACAAATTCATTGTGTCGTACTTAATTATTTCATCTATAGCCTCTTCTACTCGACTAGCATATTCTTCATCTGATATATCCTGAGGTATATTAGCTATTCTATCTAAGTATCCGCAAGTATTGTATCCTTTTTCAACATCATACAGAAACCACTGGTCAAACTGTGTAAACACATCATAAGGATTATCAACAGTGGTTAATCGACATTCAGTATTTGACATCGTGGTATCCTTTCTTTTTTGGGTGGGTTTTAAATCAAGTCACCATCGGAGAGGCACCTACTCCCACTCCGATAGCAACAAGATTCAGAGCTATATGTTATGGCAAAACAAATAGACTTAGGAATTTATATACTTATTAACCGTTTTAGTAGAGACACCAACGGCATCTGCTATTTCAGAAGGTGTATAACCCTGAGCAGCCATCGCCGTAATCTTAGTTCTCTTAGTAGGACTAATTTCTTTACTTGAGAACGGTGTAGTATATTCTTTAAGTACATCATCATCCATGTACTGCATAATTTGTGTTAACTTATTAGCAGATATTGCACCTGCCTGTATAGCTTCCCATTCTTTCTCTGTAACGGGGAATGGTTCACGCTTAGCACCAACGGTATTACGAGCTTCGACAATTGCCTGTTGTCTAATCTTCTTAATATCTTTAGCTTTAAGATCTGGGTCCATCGCCTTTTTCTTTGCTACTATTGAGTTAGCCATCGCCTGTGCTAATTGTTCTTTAGGCTTATTAAGTTCTGCTATATTAAGTTTGTGATTGAGAGCATCAACCTCTCGCTGATAAGCTACCTTGGCAGCAGGAGAATACTGCATGTCTTTTGTATTGACCATTATTTTTCTTGCTTCATTAGCCAACGACTTCATGTAATTAGCATAATCAGCATAAGCATTCTCTTGCGGAGTTCCTGTTGAAAGTAAGCGAGCATCATCAACTTCAGCCATTTGGGTTGATTTCTTCATTCTTACTTTTTCTTTACCATTCTTATCAGTATATGTCTCTCTAACAATCTTATTTTCAGGCCAATATTGTTTGCCTGTTTCAGGATCTATACGAGGACTACCAATGGTCTTAAGAACTTCCTTTTGACTCTTAGCTCTTGTAATAAGAGTAGAGGCACCTTCGTGATACTTACCATCTTCACCGATATGACCCTGATAAAGTCTTTTAAGTTCTTTAATTCCATTATCAGCTTCAGAAGCTTTATAGTCGAGACCATGCTTTTCAGCATCAATAACTACCATTGAATGACGAACAGCTCTAGCAAGTTCTTCTTCATTAGCTCCTTTTAAAGTCATGTCCATAATAAGATTAGAGACAACACCCATTTCATTCTGAGTATTTCTCATTTTCTTAAAAGTACCATCGGGACGGCCACCGTATTCAAGTTTAGGATCAAATCCTTCCAAACCCTTAAGTCCTGCAGTAGCAATAATGTGTACACTACTTTTAGGATTATTACACGGAATGACCATAACAGTATCACCGTCAAAGTCTGCTCCTGACAACTTATCAGCATTCTTCTTGTTAATACCAACGACATCTTTAGGATGATCGCCAAGAACTTTTCTTCCTTCAGGTAAATTATTATTAACAGTTAAGATAGGAATCTCAAATGTTCCACCATGGGGATAACGAATTAAAGCAACCTTTTCTCCGTTACGATAATTAGGTGCATAAACTTCAGTATCCTTTATTGATGTAAGGGGCATAATAACCTGATAAGACTGGCGAGGTAAGGCAGCTGCTTTTAAATGAACAGCAGAAGCATCACAATCATCAGCAAAAGACTTCAGACGAGACTTAATAACTGTAGGATTATTAAGAGCTAATATTTCATCAAGTTCTGCTCTTTTGTCAGCTTTAGCCAATGACAATTGTTTGTCAATGAGCTGTTGACTCTGCTTTGCTAAGAACTGCGAAGGAAGTTTATTAGACCATTCACCCCAGTCGCCTTCTTCTGATTTCTTATTAATAACCGACAATTTCTTTTTACCATCGGAATCAATATAGTAACGCTGGCCTCCACCTTTTGTTCCTAATTCAGGGTCATCAATTCCTTCTTTGATTAAAGCACCAAAGGGATTATTAGGATCATTCTTTATAGGCTTAAGAACCGTATTGTCTTTAGGTCCAAGCATCGGTGTGCCAGATTTCTTATTTGTGTTAAACAGAACATCGACACCTTTAGGGAGGTCATCTGAATAGACAGCCATTCCTTTTAAGTAGTGAGTTCCGTCAACCATTATTCGAACTTGAGCATAATGAGAATCTCCGAGGCTTACATCTTCTACACCTCTTCTAATCTCAATAACACCATCTTTCTCAGTTCCTCCATCTTCAGCATATCTGATTGCTACTCTTTTTGAGCTCAAGCTTTCAGGATAATGCCATTTAGGATCAAATGTTTCTCCACCATCGTGAGATACTACATTCATTTCTGAAATGGTGTGAAGCTTATCAAATTGATAAATTTCTTTATGCTGTGTTCCAGGTACACAAAGAACCTGTACATTTGTCTGTTTGCCCGGGTTTGTTACCTGCGGAATGCCTCCACCATAGACAGGATAGCCTTCCATTTGTAAAATATAGAGAGCCTGTTGCATTCTTTCAGGAGAAACACCGAGTTCTCTATTAGAGCCTTTACCAACGATGAGCATTCCTTTTTCATCTACATGCTTCTTAAGAACCTCAGCTGTTGTTTCAGCAGAAAGCATTCTAGCTTCGGAATCTTTGTTAAGAAGTGAGCGAATAGATGAGTCATTCTTATAGCCCATTATTGCTGCAATCTCATTAAGACTCTTACCTTCGGCTCTAAGCTGTTTAGCTCTTTCAACTTCTTGCTTGCGCATTTCATTGTTAGCTAATGATAGCTGTGTTCTGAACTGTGTAGATGACAAACCCATTGACTTAGCAATTGCTAGATCTCCAGTAAAGGTTTTACCATAGTCTTTACTCTTAGGATCATTATCAGTGTACTCAAAGTTTTCATCTCTTAACTTGTGTACATCCCTAAGAAAATCTGCTTCATGTTGATAAGGATTATCACCGCTTCCATAAGGATAACGACCTGAACGGCGTTTAATACCATAGTGCATTAACTCATCGAGATTTTCCAGACTCGGTTTGTCCATGTCAAGCCTCCTTATCAACTTTGTTAGCTACTTTTGTTATCTTAATTATTCTATCCATGATAGGAATAATATCCTCATGAGTAGGAGTCATTCTTAAAGTGTAGTCATCATAATCGCATTTGTACATTCTTAAATCATAAACTATATTCTGTGGTTTAAAGTCATTAACAGGACCATACTCTAAACAGAATAAAGCGGCGTACACCATTAATTGCTCAGGATGAGCTGGAGTTAAACCTGTTTTAAGATCATGAATGTGCAAACAATTATCTCTTAATACCACCGAATCTGCTGTACCAAAAATATAATCTGAATAGTATATTGGCCATTCAACATCCATCTTGAAGCCTATACCATCATTAATATATTTCCTTATAGCACCTAATACATCAGAATGCAAATATCTTACAGATTTAATTAGTTTCATGGCAAATGCCGAAATTTCACCAGTTGTACTTAATGCTTTATATTTTGTATAAATGAAATTCTCTATGCCATTTCTTAATGCTCTGTTATTTGTTACTCTAATATTTAGCTTAATTTGCTGAGCAGCAAACTCATGGATTTCAGTTCCTAAAAAGTTTCGATTTTGATTTATAATCCTTTCTTCTATTTGATCATTATCATATCTTAACCATGCGCTTTGGCTTGGACTAAAAATAGCATGTTGACCAATGAGATTAGGATGTTCATGCAAAATAATCTTCGAGCTCACTTAAAACCTCCTCTTCATTCTCAGGATAAACATAGCTAGAATAACCCATCTTTCCCATTTTAGAAACATAATAGTCTTGTGCCTTCTTGTTTCTTCTAGGTTTGGTTACTTCTTCTTTGTTTTTCTTAGCTTCAAGTGTAGCCCATCGTTTTTTATCCCCGAGTATAACAATATCAGGAATACCATTCTTAAGATCGGCTTCTAATTTTGTTATTATAAAATCAGGATACCGTTCTTCAAGCTTTTCAATAAGTTTAGCTTTAAATTTTCCTTCAGGCGTAGCCATTGTTATTTCTCCTTTTTCCAATTTCACGCAAAAAGAAAAAGAGGAAGAATAAAGAAAACGCTGCGTCGTAAATATAAAAGCGCCTAATTTATTCTTCTCTCTTCATAAAAGGACATGTTTTTTTCGCGTGGCTCAATTTTGCTTCGGTTTTCCAAACGGCCAAGAAACTTTATAAATCTCTTGGTAATTTGAACCGTATTTTGCCATTGACTTGTAATTAGCAAAATAAAGATCAATGTGCCGTTTCTTTACAGCGCTACCAGTATCCTCGACGACATACAATCTGCCATCGATTTCAAGATACTCACCAAACTTGTGATACCTTGGGTCGGCAGCGCAAGTAGTTATCCAACCTTCATGACAGGTCTTACCACTAGCAGTTGCTTTACTGCCAGTCTCGAGATGATTATAGGCCGTTATATAGTAACGACCCAATGATTCAGTTGCGTACATGAGACAAGAATAATTTTCAAGATCTGTCGGTTCGGTATGACATATTACAGGGCACGTATTCAAAAATAATTGTAAGTCTTGATACATATCCATTGCAATATCATAATTGCACGTTATTTCTGATTCTTCTATTTTTTGTTCTTCTATAACAGCTTCAACAATTTCTGTATCAAAGATATTAACATCCATTGAATCGACTAATGTTCTTCCAGCCATTATAAAAATCCAGGCCATTGAACAAAGAACAGATATTAATCCTTTTAAGCATGCCTCTGATAAAGTTACTTCTCTAGGCTTCATGTCAATCACCAAAACTAATATTTTTAGCCATCATTATTAGTTTAACTTCATTTACAGAACAAGTTCGAACGTTTGCTATAATAACACTATTGTCACTATCATATTCTGTTACTACAAATCCTTTACCATCAAAATCATAATACCGTTCTCTTGATCCATCAGGTGATTCTCTGAATCCATAATAATGTGCATGCAAGGATAAATACTTTGCCTGATCAGTAGGAGAATTTACACCATTGGTTATATTGCCGAATCTTGCCATAGTATTTCCTCCTAAATCTCAAATCTATTATTTTGCTTAGCTATATCATATGCTGCTTTTTCTTCTTGAGAAACATGCTTTATATTATCAGATCGGAATTCATGTTTATACATGTGTTTACCACAACCAATGTCAGGATTAAGAATCGGGAAATTTTTTAATGTGCAATATTTACCATTGTTCTTATTACATGGATACTGAAAAGCACACGTGTGACAATTTTTAGGAGTTTTGTTTTCTGAACTCATACACTGACCTCCTCTCCTAATGGAAGTTCATCTTCATGAAGAACTATGCCATTAAATTTGAGATACAGCCTTCCTTCAGAATTTGCTTTCACAGGATAGTTTTTGGTTTGACCATTGTAGAGAATAGTACATGGCAATCCCTCAATCATTGAACTGATTCTTTCAACTTTTATCTTAGCCATTGTGATGTCTCCTTTTTCTTTCTGATTTTTTATTGAAATTAGGTAATACTCCTATATAGATTCCTCCGCAATCTTTACAATACCTAGTTTCATAATCCTGAAAGCTTTTGCATCTTGAACACTCGACTCCGTACGAAACCGCGTGAACAGTCTTTAACCATCTGCTCCTCTCTGCCGGCTTCCATTCTATTACGTCGTCCGAATTCACTAAGACATTCAAATCCTTACTCATAACAGCTGTTATTGAACCTGATTCACTCATTTTGTTCTTCTCCTTATTAAATTGTCAAAAATTCATAAAAATTTGCTAAAAATGACTTATGGGACAATTGGACACATTTTTTTGCATATTTATATATATTTTTAATTTTTTTCTATATATAAAATACAAAAAAGAGTGGTCATCTGTCCCATAAAGCCCAAAACCCGCGTGGTTGACGCATTTTTTATGGGACACATTTGTTTTTAAAAGTGGTCCAAAGGTGGTCAAAAGTGTCCCATTTTGCTAAATTTTTGAAAAAATCTGTCCCAAATCTGTCCCATTTTTTAAAATTGGCCAGAAAATGTGTCCCATTGGCCACTTTTATTTTTAAATGTGTCCCATAATTTTATCCATTTTTAGTCGATTTTTTAGGCGCAAATTGGCAAAAATTGAGGTTGTTTTCGTCCGAATACGGGCAATCAGACTCCTCTTTTTCACAAATTTCTTCCTTCTCACAATCCTTACAAATGTCACTTTTTATCATAATTGACCATCTCCTTCACTATCACTATAACTGCCACATCTGTCACAGCAGTCATTATCGTCTTCATCCTTGTAGTAAAACGGACAAGAGTCGCCATAGCATTCGCCGAAACTTTCCGTCATGCTGTCGAGAATAGCAAGACCATTTCCAGTCTGCTCACCAGTATACTTATAAGTTGTGTTTTTTCTGAATGGACATACCATATTACTTCTCCTTTAATAACCTTATAGGGAATAAAATATTTATTATAAAGTATATAGCCAATGCTTGAAAATAGTCAATTTCAGGAAGACCAAATACCTTATAAACGTTCGTAAACTTCCATAGGAAGCAAAATATAAAAGACAGTATAGCACCAGTCCAACAAAAATTGAGACCTTTCCATATAGAATTTACTATATTATCTGTTGCTTTTTCTATTTCATTTTTATCAGCCATCGTTGTTAACCCTCTTTTTCTCACCAATTAAACCAACGATTTTACCAGTTATTTCCTCTGAAGAAATATTAAATCGAACAGCAAAATCGGCAATCGCATGAATAAGACCATTTAATAAAAAATCTTTATTTCCTTTTACTTTAGCTTGACATCCGGATTTATCAGATTCCATATAAAAAGTAGCAATTTCTTTCTCCTCATTATCATTTACCCATCTTTTTAAAGTTCTTAATTTGGTTCTACTAATTGCCATAACTTTTTTCTCCTTTCAGATATTAGACGTCTTTTTACACCATTCTATGATATCATCAACTGTCATATCATTGATACTTTTAAACTGCTCTTCGGACAATTCAATACTTTTCTTTTTGTCTCCCTTGTTTGTTGTCCGATATTTAAGTTTAGGTTGTTTTGGTAATTTCTCCCTATTAATTTTTATTATACTCATTTTTCTCCTTCTACTATTTCTAAACCTTCCATTTGAGACCAGAACATAGCCTCTACTTCTTCAGGAACAGTTATGTCTGCTTGGAAACTAGCTTCACCAAACGGATGCCAGACACCATCGAGACCAGCATAAAATAAGTTGCCTTTCGGCGCTTCGTTTTTATAATCAATTGGCATAATAATTCTCCTTAATAATTTACTGCATTATCCGGCATTATATTACCATCTGCATCTATATAAGGTATTGGCGGTCCTATATATTCTGGAGGAAGAATACTTATGTATTTAAGATCAAGTGATTTTACTTCTTTTCTATCCGAACTATACTTAACCTTATTTCCATAAAAACCAATTTCAAATGTTCCTCCATTCTTTAATACCTGCTTTATGAATCGGCTCTCAGGTCTGTCATTTAAGATGCAATTGGCTTTTAATTCATCCTCTGTCATTTCAAGTTCCGCCGTACCAAGAATAATATAATCAGGATATTCTGTTGTTCTATTTACTCCATACATTAAAGGCAGTATACTACGATCTTTATTTTTTATAGATTCTTTTGTAAATACTGTCATACCATGCGAGGAAACATAAGTTTCTTGATTAAACTTAAACATTGTTTGGCTTAGATCATAGTTCATCTTCCTTCGCCTCCCATCTGCAATCTGGTGAATTTCTTCTTGGATCACAATCCATGCACGGTTCCGCACAGATATCTCTGTGTTCGTACTTACAAGTTGCACATGAAATTGTAATAGCATCAGTACTCATAACCAACCTCCGTATATCAAAAATGCAATAAGAGAGCCTATAAATAAGACACATACATGAATAACAATCCAATGCGCCCAAGAAGCACCAATTTGAAACAGGAATGATAATTTCCAGCTGCCTTTGACATCACTGATGAAATCCACAATACATTTAATTGTCCAAATCAAGTACAGTATTATAAGCATACCGATCCATATAAAACCAAACCATTTCATATATTATTCTCCTTTTATGCCTCTGTATATCCTAAATTATTCAGCATTACCTTTCTGTATTTTAGATATAGCATATTGTATTGCACGTATGTACTTCTGATGATATTCCAAAGCTTGCCCCTCACAATTTTTACTGCCCTTGATAAATAACTGACATATAGATTCTAAATAACTAATACATTGTTCATCATCCATAATATCTGGATCTTTCTCATAAAAACCACATAATCCATACTTATCACAAGCAGAAAGATCAGGAGTATCATAATATACAACACCATCCATTTCGAAATGATGCCCACAATTATCAGAAAGCTCATCAGGCTTAAATGACCTAAATTTGCAAGTTTTGCAATCTCTATTCATTTTTATCCTCCTTAGCAGCCTCCATCTTCCAATGTCGACGTTTATGTATCTCAATGTATGCTGTGTTACTCTCAATAACCTCAGCGTTCTGTAACCACTCTTGAGTAAATTTTGACAGACATTCATCACAACAAGCATCTTTATGTTCAATACTCTCACAACTGTCATTGCCCCAATCGTGATGTCCGGTTACAATTTCATAATATACTGCAACAGGACTCACAAATTCCGTTTGAGTATACTGAAGTTCTTTACCGCAAACATCGCATACAATAACTGCACTCTCTAATTCTTCTACTTCTTTAAGAACTTTCTTTGTTGTTTTCTTAAGCATCTTTAACCTCCTACACCAGTTATTTTTGGATCTTCAACAATAATGCCTCCGACTACAGTAAAGTCAACACTGCCTTCAAAAGTATCAATACTCTCCATAGTCATTACAGGCTCATTATCCATGTAAAGTGTCGGACGTTCACGACTCATGGTTATTTCAATATTATTAAACACTACTTTAAAGTGTACTATTCTGTCTTTGTGTTTCATCCTGATAAATGTTGGAGTCTGTTTATCAAGATCAATACCAAGGAAGTCATATACAACACTTCCACAGAATCTACATTTACCATCGTCCTGCAACGTTCCACCACAGTTAGGACAGTTGTGCAAACGTTCAGGTATGGACTCATAAGGATCAAGTTTTGCCATAATTTATCTCCTTTACCCTGGTACAATTAATTGCGTTCCGCAATCTTCGCACTTGAACACTGTTCTAGGAAGCATATGGTTATGGACAAATCCCCAACTACCATACTCTTTTCCACATTCCGGACAAGCATACCATGATTCACAATCATGATTATTGTATCCGGTCACTGTCATACGCTGCGGCTCTTTAGGTGGTGTGAATTCAAGCTCTTCACCTCTCAAGAACCTCCGATCAACTTCTTTTCTCATAAGTTTAAGCTTTTTATGGCATTTAGGACATAATGTCATTTTCTTACCATCTACGAAAATACTGCAAGCACTAGACTCACTTATATCTTTTTCACATTTGTCACATAAGTATTTAATCATGGTTTCTCCTCCGTTTTTATCTCATATTGGAAATTTCTCAAAATCCACGCACGGTCTTGTTTTCTCTTTACTCAGTACACTATGCCCTTTCAAACAACCCGGGCATAGAACACCTTGGTAAATAACAATATCGTCCGGACCATCTTCTACCTTATCTTCTTTTGGACACACATAATGTTGGCAGTTAACACATTCACCTTTAATAAATATGCGGTTGAAGTTGAATGATCCATCTCTGTTACCTGCAGCATAATCATAAGGATCAAATTTATATTTTACCTTTCTTTCTTCATACTTGGGCTTTTTCCCGTAAAGAGCCTCTTTCACAAATTCATAAAAGTCATCATTTGCCATAATATTCCTCCTGTGCAGAAATAAAAGAGGATACCATGCTTTTATTCTACGTTGCTACGCACTCTTCGAATACCGCTTACATAGCTCCTATATTAAGCGCTGACCGATGCGCGCTATATAAGCGACATGATATCCTCTCATATTAGCATATGTTATTTACGCGTACTAGCAAATTTAGTATAACCATACTTCCTACTGTAAGCACTTGCATTGAAGTCTTTCTTCTCAGATAAAGATCTTGATATTACCAAGTCAATACCTGACTTAGACTTTAGATGATAGTACCATAGATCAGTAAATGGTGTGTTCATCCTGTCAATACGTCCGGCTGCTTGCTTCATCACCTTATACGAGTAGCTCTGAGAGTAGAACACCATAGCATCTGTCTCAATACAATTCCAGCCTTCACATCCTGCGGTATACTGTACAAGATAGACCCATCGGTCACTGTCAGGGATCTTCTCATGTTTATGACCGTTCCACTCGGCAACTTTAATGGTTGATACAGGAGCGCTGAAGTTAGAGAACAATTTCTTGAGGATTGCAAGCTCGTAGTCGAAGTTGTAGAATATGATGAGTTTAGGATGCTGCTCAAATAACTCAAGAACAGCTATTTGTCGAGAATCAGAAGAATTTACTATCTTACGTTGCAAGTAACAGAATTCACTACCGGACTCAATCGGTCTATTAAGCTCATCATTCCATCGATCTCTTAATAAATCACGATATTTCATCTTATCGTAACTAACTAAGACATCCTCATGGTGCTGTACAGTATGACGTTCCTCAGGAATCATTACTAGGATTTGTCGGCGGTACTTTAACAGCTTTCCGGTGCCAATATATTTATCGATTATCGGATATTTAGTGAATGGTCTATATACTACATGTTCACGTTTGAATTCTTTTCTAGTAGCATAGAATCCATTTGCCATAAACACAGGAATATAATCTGACCATGTATCACCTGGTGTTGCTGATAATAATATCCATCGATTCCTGCGAGCTATTCTCAGAAATGATTTCACCCACGCTCCCGATCCGACGACACGTTGTTCATCAAATATAAAGAAAGCACCGACAATATTTTTATATTTTTGGATATTATTCCATGAGTCTACAACTACTTTATTTGAATACAACTTAGAATGTTCACCGATAAGGAACGGAATCATCTCTTTTTCCCATTCCTTTAGGTCACGCTTATGTGCTGTTGTTATTATGTAGAGATCTTTCGGCGGATCATCCATCGGATAATACTCGTTATCCTCATTATCGAGTTTACCGCCATTCTCTTTGTAATAGTAGGCTAACGCGGTCCTGGACTTACCAGAACCGACGTCGCCACATAATATACAACCATTGTGTAATTCTTCAACAGCCTCAAGCTGACCAGGTCTCAGATTAAAGACGGACATTAGTCTCCTCCTAAAAAACCATTGTCAGATTTACACATTTTCATGTAACAATCATGACAGATATATTTAACTTTTCTGCCCATGTGTGTTACTTTTGTATACCATCCGGGAGGATAATGATCTGGAGAATCTTGTATTAAGTACTGATTCACATGACACTCATCACATGTGTAAGTTATAAGCTTACCCATACTACTCTACCTCGAACTTTTCACCATTCTTACTCATTGTGAATTTACGAGCCCTTCTGCACTTGTTCCTAGCATGACTCTCATCAGTAGTATGATGGCAGCTATACTTCTCCCATTCTTCTTTAGGCAGATTGGCACAGTTCTTCTCACATCCGTGACCATCACAGACATATGCTACTCTTTGATATTTCATGTGTTATCCTCCTCATTTTGTTTCTTTACATAATTGACGGCCGTTTGTAACGACCAATCATTCATACTTTTGAAGTAGAATATCAAATCTGGCTGATTAAACATAACTATATAAATCTTATTATCATCTATTAATTTAGCTTCTTTGACATTTCCACCATTAAAAGACATTGTGTTAAATATCTTCAGTAAATCTTCCTCAGTCGGCATCGTTAAGATCCTCTATTTCATCTACTATAACTGTTCCTGATTTGTAATAGATAACATGTCTCATATTGTTCTCATCATCAAACAGGATTCTCTCGTTACCATAATCTACATCAAATTTACCTTTGTATTCTTCTAAGATGTCACCGTCCATGTCATATACACGAACTCTTCTGGTGATTCCGCCATTGAAGTTAGAATCTTGCGACTTACGAGCTCGTTTGCCGGCTTCTGTGCTATTATAATACCAAGTTACACATATCCACATGATAGCAGATATTAGAATACCAATAATAGCACCAACTATAAGGCCAATCCAATCATTACTACCGAAGCCAATACCAGCACTAAGACCTATAATGATTATTGATATAATTACACATGTGATTATAGCACCATATGTCATTTGTTGTCATCCTCCTCTTTGTTAATCTTTAACGTAGCAGGCACGCCTTTTACACAAGGGCTCTCACATAAGACGTAACGAGCACCATTATAAGTAATCTCATCTGGAACAACTTTCTTGGCTTCGTCAAGCGCTGTCTGGAACTTCTTTTTCTTATACTTACCAATCCACTTCTTGAAGACTTCATAGTAATCATGGTTATTACCATATACCTTCTTTGAAATAGCCATTGCAAGACCCTTTTCAGGATCAAACTCCTCGCCATTCTGACACTGAACTACGGTCTTTCCGCCATCTTCCCAGAATACGATCGTTGCTGGATCATTGAAGATGACATCCTTGATCTTGAAGCCGAATACATTCTTAATTAAGTTCTGCATAAACAATGTCTTACCATTGCCACGTCCGGTATAGAGATAAAATTTATTATCACGAAGTGACTCCAGATGAATCATGTCTTCTTCCTGTCTTTCATCTGCTGCACAGTCCGCGCGGATTTCACATGCTTTCTTTCTCTCAGAAGCAGTTTTCAGTATATATTCTATACTGTCCAACGCCAAATCTATATTTTTATGTGTTGTTGAATCAGAATTTACATAGTCTATAACTAGTAAAGTATTACCATTTGTATCTTCAGATCCAAATTTTTCAATAGATATAACCTCCACAATACGTAAATTATTAGAGCTGTCAACTACACACAACCATGGAATACGACCCAAACCATTGTTATACTGTCTTATTACATAATCAGGATAGCTTGTGTGAAGCATATCAATTAATTTTTCACGAAATTTTCCTAATTTTTCTGAATAATTGCTCATATCTTTTTTATTCTCCTCTTTATATTTTTTAATAGCCATACTTAAAATGTTAGCTAATGATGACGGTTTAGTAAAAATTGTACTGTGACGTGGATCGCGGCAGTATTTAATATTTTGCCATATTTCGGGGCATACAAGTCCAGAATTAAAAACCAAGGTAAACCAGCCGGTATTAACATGTGGATATATTGTACAACATTTCATTTTTTCGCCATTAATAACAGTATATAATATAAGTGTATCACATGCTGTATGTTCTATTACGGTAATGAAATGTCTACCTTCCCAATTAGTAACAGGATTTATAATATACCGCCACAACTCGTGTATTGTATTACACGGCACAAGACATCCGTGCTCTATAAAATCCATTTAGTATATCTCCTTTTAATAACCATTCTTTCTCATAAAGTCAGCTGCTACAGGCTCAAAACTATCAGCCGGTAACCATCGACCTCTTCTGGGTTCGGCAACCCTAATCTCACAGAATGTCTTATGCATCATCATGTAAGGATCAAACTCGTTATAGTATTCCATCAATGGCATGATATGTGGAACCATATTCTCAGCTAATTGATGTAAACTGATTTCGCAAGCCTTCTCAGGTCCGAATTCATGAGCTATATAAGCCGGAACACCAACACATCCGTGCAGAGTTATAAATTTACCATTGTAAACCTCAACACGTCCTAATCGGAAACCGTACTCACTCTCTTCAAGCTTGTACTGCATACCGCACATCTGACATTCCAGAGTCTTACCATCGATACGTCCGCCGCATTCACTACACTGTAGTTTCTGAAGTTTGCTCATCTGATTCCTCCTTTATAACACTAACTAAATTACGTATAGGAAACATTGCTAGGACAGACACTTTTTGAGAACCCAATGTGTCATCATCAATTTCCCAATTGTAAAATATCATGACTCCATCTCTAACATCAACTTCATCACACTTTATTTCTAGTGTATTGTATCCGGTCATCTTAAGACCACCAGTTGTACTGTTGATAGTTGTAGTTGGTTCAGTTGTTTTTACTTTCCATATCATTTGGTATATCTCCTTTCAAAAGATAAAAGAATTGGGCGGGAATCGAACCCGCGACCTCCGACATGAAGTTTTTTAGATGCTTCTCACCTATTATGAATAAATATCTTAAATATAAAATATATTCGGCCAAAAGCAAATAGGCCCGGGATTCGAACCCGGACTTACTAGTTTTGATCATATATGCCATCCGTAAGGACCGACTGGTATTTTGCTCTCACAGCTCCAAATGGGTCCATCCATCTTACCGCCACTAGCAACCCATTACTCAATACCTGCAATATATAATCTTCTTGCTTACTCCCGTTCAGCCAGTGCCCAAACTTCAAAGTCAGTGTTCTAACCATCTGAACTACCAATTCCAAATATAATAAACTCAGGGTTAGGATTTGTCACCTAACATATATGCTTCTGTATTTTCTGACTGTCTATTACATTCTGCATATTTATCAGTCATTAAGCGTCTACCTATTCCGCCACCTGAGTTTATAGCTAATTAATCGATGTCAAACGGCACTCCGGCATCACCATCGTCGTCTTCAAAGAAGAAGTCGTCATCGATGAGTGTTGCGGAAAGAGAGTTAAGGTATGCCTTAATTCCCTTCTTACCATTGACTTCCCAATGATAAGGGTTAATTACAATCTTAATATCTGCAAGATCTGCATTATCAAGATTCTTAACTGTTTCCTCATCATAATAGATCTCATTGTTCTTTGTTCTGATAGTAATCTTCGGGGGACGTCCGGACCCGTACTTAAGCTTTACCTGAATGAAATGAACTTCCTCTTCCTCACCATCACGAGGACCGAGAGTCTTAACATTCCAGCCATCAGCCGCAAGCTGCTGAGCCTCTTCAGGGTCATTGATTACTACACAGAAGTTACGATCACCTGCTCTGTTCTTACCCTTCTCTCTACCTTCGAAGTTCTTGAACATAAGACGAGCATCTTTGATTACAAGGTAGTATCTACCATCTCTTTCTTTTAACATTATTTTATCTCCTTTTCTTTAACTAGCAAATGCATCAGCATCGCCATATTTACTAATTGCTTTTATAGCATCATTGACTAACGTATAATAATACGTCATATCAATAATAGCTTCTTTGTTGTCCATATTCCTGACAACCTCGGACTCAAGCCATCGATATCCTTTTGTACCACCAACAGCATAATACTTCTCATTCTGCTCACGATACATGATACCGCCACCTGCTCCCTCAGCTACAGGGCAGAACTGACCAACTTTTCCTACGAACTGATAATTATGACCATCAAAAGGATAACCCTCGTTCATATCCAGATAGATTGCAGACTTGACAGACTTCGTCTCACAGAAATCGTCAAACTTATAGTCTGTCTTGCTAAATAAAGTCTTAAATACATATGGGATTTGGAACTGAGTACCAGTTGCTGTCCATGCTGTCATGATCTTCTCACCTGTAGGAAGTTCAAACTCATGCTCACCATCGGCATACTTAGCTACATATACAGCATCATTAACAAGACACATCTTCTCGTATGTAGCCTCGTGCTCGAATGTATAGCCATACATCTTACCGAAATCCATGACGAACTGAATGATTTCAGGAGTTGCCTCCGGTATCTTAATAGAATCCGTCTTGATGTGAGCAACAGTGAACCCTCTTTCCTGAACTGCATGCTTGAGATCAACCATGAACAGAGCACCTCTCTTAGCGACAATATTGTCAACATTACGAGGATCTCTGAAAGCATTGTCGAATGCAGCCGCTGTAAGACCATACACAGAGTTAATAGCAGTCTTCAGAGCATTAGAGAGGTCTTTTCCTGAAATCTTACCATCTTTGATCATCTGAATGAATGGTTTGAGTTTACCACCCAGAATTTTTTCTGCTTTTGACCATTGCTCATGCTTAATATATACTCTAGCCAATACAAGTTCTCTATAAGTTGATGTATAAGCAACTCCAAAGAGACACTCTGCAATTGTGCTATGAGGATGCATTGAAGCAACATCCAAGAGTGCTACATTATAGTAGATACCCGGTTCAGCATATACGTAACCGCCTTCACCAACAATCTCACCTCTGTATGTAGACACACCAGCTTCATATTTGTATCCTGGGAAGTATGGTAATAAACTTCGAGCCTCACCATGCTGCATACTCATCATATCAGGGCAAGCCTCAGATAAGAACCTCATCATGTCATCGTCTATCTCAAATACAGGTTTAGACAAATCACGATAATGGAACTGGTCCTGAGGATGCTTATTACCATTGAAGATCAGTTTTGTTGTATGAGAGTTCGTGGTATCGTTGACTGTAAGACTTGTGATTGCTGCCAGTATTTCTCTTGCAGCCCAGTCAGACTTCAAGAAGTGGAATGCTGCCTCTGTAGCTCTTACATCATTCTCACAATAGTCACCAACCAACGGCCACTGTTCTTCAGGAACCGGCTGATCCCACGGAATACCCATTTCCTGGTGATGTATACCCATCCTAATCTCAAGTTTCTTAAGGGACATCTTATTTGCTGCTGAAGCAAAGTCATAAACGTCCGTATACGAGTGATTATAGGCGTCACCAAAGAAGGCCTCTTTACTACCATTGATTATCTTCTGTGATAAACGATAGATTTTATCATTAATCCAGCCCATGAGACGAGCATGAAGTATATGGTTATCATATCGTCTGCAATTATAACCAATCAAACGAAACTCAAGAAGCTCTTCAATCTGTTCAGGTGTAGGGTTGAACCATCGAATAACAGGTGCTAATTCGCCTTCTGCTTTCCAACAAACTAATAATAAGTTCGGATAAACTTCTATATCGTAGAAGATTATCTGCCTGGCTTCATCTTTCTTCTCTGATTCAATAAGATCTTCACTCTTGAAGACCATATGATTGAGGACAGAAAGACAATACTGAGCATTATTATCAACCTGCTGACTCGAAGCTGCATACAGCAAAGAACCCTTCATATCAGATACATCGAATATCTCTCCTGAGTTAAACAAGTTAAGAAGGTATTCGTTAATGTCATCGAATTTGTCTCTTATTGACTTATTCTTAGTAGACATTGTCTTAGATATGAAGACTCGAGCATTGTAACTATTAGTTTTATATTTCTCCTGCATCTCCTTTTCCTTTGACATAAAGTGCATTTTCTTCATTAAGGCCACGCACTCTTTACCATGATGAGTACTGTTTTTCGCGAAATTCATGATTTTTTCACGTAAATCTGCGGGAATTTCATATTTTACACCATCATTATATGCATCTTCAACAATTTTATAGATGAAATCACAAGAAGGCTTAGTTGCACCATGAAATTCCTTATTAAGATTCCTCTCAATCATTTCAATGAGTTTCTTTTGAGATTTAATCTTAACAGTACCATCTTTTTTCTCCTCTTGTAACGGCAACCCATAACTGAGAGTAGCAACCGGGAGTGTATTGCACTTACTTACCATGCGTCGTAAAGATGCATTACCTGTAAACACCTTTATTTCAATGTGATCGTCGAAAACCCTTTTAAGTCTCGAGACATCACCATCATACAAGTAATGTAAATGAATCCCAGCTCCCGATTTGCTAACCTCAGCATACGTAGGAGGCCATTTACTGGCTTCTTCGAAGTTTTTCTCAAAAGACTTATTACCATCAGCATCCGGAATATCGAAATCAATTACAATATGATTTTTATTCTCGGCAGGAAAGAACAGATAATGAAGTCTATGAGTATCGATATCCGCCAGTGTGGTTTCAACTTTATCCCAGGGTTTTGAGGGTGTGCCACCATCAGAAGCATACTGAGCAGGGAAAGTACTACACATTTTATCATAGATTGACGGCTGCTCAATAAGGGACAACCATGAACTATTTTCGGATTTCTCCCCCGAGATTTTTTTCGTTTCAAATTTATCGGTCTTAAATCCAGAGTAGTAGTTCCTAATCCTGGAACCATCAATATAAGCTCTGTCTTCGAACTTCTCGAAGTAAGTCTTCAATTCTTCTTTAAAGACTCGCTGAGATAACGGAAAGTATACCTTTGCATAATCACAATAGGTCTTATATAACTCCCAAGCTGCCTTAAGAGTTATACCATCACTCTCTTCGAAATTGGAATAACTATCCAATATGAAGTTATAGAAGTCGTTCGAAGCCCCGAGCATTGATGTAGGAACATAGTCATCATACTTACCAGGATCGCTCTCATATACTTCCTGACAGTGCCATGCTATAGCACCCAACTCAAACCCTATTTGTTTTGTGACAGACTTATACTCCTGTCTGGAAAGTAACCTTCCAGAAGGACTAACATCTATCAATCTTCGTATGATACCCGACTTTGAATCAGTAATCTTTACAGGCTTATTAGTACCCATGAACAAGAAGGATTTGAAGCTGTTCTTATACAAATTCTTATGCTTCTCGTTAACTACCATAGCCTCGTGAGAAACAAGACTGTTTAATCTTGTATTATCTTCGATCTTAGATAAGTCGCCATCATGCTGTATTGCTACAAGAGGATTGCTTGAGAATGCTTCCAAAGCAAACTGGTTGTTAGCAGAACCAAGAGATTTTGCATCGAATACTGAGTAATATCCTTCAAATAACTGTTGAATGATATTAAGAACTGTTGATTTACCTGTTCCTGAATCACCATACAGAACTAAGAATTTCTGTAGTTTACGTGATTCACCGGATACAATAGAACCAATAGCCCACTCTATTTTCTCTCGTTCTTCAGGATCATACAAAGTATCCATCAGCTTATCATATGCAGGAGTCTCGCCGGGTTCTAAAGGATACGGCAATCTCTTACTCGCATAATCTTTCTTAGAAGGTTCCATGTTAGAGAACACAAGCTTCTCGTCAAGCATATGATAAGAATCTCTCAGCTGCTTCTGACAATATCTATGCCACACATCAACCATGCCTGTTTCAGCATCCCACATGTGTAGAACTTTTACAAACCCTTCGAGGCGAGATTTATTTTCTGCATAATAATCGTCCAGCTCCTTATCAATAGCTTTGAATAAATCATTCTCAACTGTTGACCATCGCTTCTCAGACTCTAACCAGAATGCATAGAAGTCTCCGCCTCGTATCATCAAATCAGAAGATTTACCAATGATGAATCTAGGGTAGATTTCGATTGAACCACGCTTTCCGGGGCGTGTCGAAACCATTAAAAAGTCAAGCATAGATTAATCTCCTCTTAAACTACTTAAATACCTCATCATTTGGTACCATATCTCGGTTGTACGCATATCAAACTGACAATCCTGGATATATACTAAACCTCCCTGACCATCATGTGTATATCCTCGGTCAAGAAATCTCCACACAACATGATTGACATAATTTTCATCATAGTTAGTATCAAACATGTCAATAAGTCCGAGATTATCCATAAACATCCAGAACCACTTACCTGCTTTACGACCATGACTAGGGTTATATGTAATGTGTTCCTCACAACGAAGAGCCAGAGCTACCATCATCTCGAGTACACTACAACCCTTATTATCAAGACAAGAAGCAATAGCCGGTTGCTCAATACCATTCTCGTCTCCGAAACGATACCTCAGGTTGACTCCGTCCGAAGCCCTGTTGCCATCCATCGGCATAATATAAACAAACTCTGTATTATACAGATAGTTTAACAGCTTCTTATAGGATTTTCTTGAAGGTACCGAATCGGAAATAAGACTGTACAACCATGAGAAATATTTATTATTTAACTCATCAACCGTCATTAATCCTCCCCATCCTTGTCGAGATGAGGCGTCTTTCCAGTTGCTTCTTCATAAGATCTCTCGTCAGCGAGAACCTCATAGTAAAGCTTTCTCTTCTCATTCTTAACATGCAAGGTGTCATCATCATATTCACCCATATGGTCAAGTGATCCCTTACCAAGAACCTCATCTGCGTTAAGGATTGTATCATCCTCATCGGCGAGGATGCCATCGGCATAGAATGTAAGTTCCTGTGTCTCATAGTCATCGTCCTCACCAAATTCCTCGGGAGTTACGACATATGCTGTCTTATCCTCCTTCTCCTCTCTCTCCTTTTCATAATCCCTATTTGAATAGTTCCTATAGTTCTCAATAGATCTTGCATAAGCAACTTTCAAACTAGGCTTTTCTAAAGGCGATTTAGTAGAAACAATATCCGATACAGGAATGTTAGACTTACTCTCAACGAAATCCTTTACTGGATTTGCCTTGGGCACTGTAAATCTCTCCTTTACGGAGGCAAGCTCTTCCTGAAAAAGAGCCTCATATTTCTCCTCTGCCTTTTTATCAACTACCTTGTATGTGACGAAAGCAGCAATTGCTGCCCCGCCAAGGAATGACAAGATACCTACTATTGCATTTTTCATCTCTCAACCTCCCAATCGACTTTGTTAAGAATACTGCCATCTACATTATACTCTAAGACAAGACACGGTCTCTTGATACCATACTCGTCAGTCTTATATACCTCAGTGACACTAAAATCAATATAGTTATCGATTTTAGGATCGTCCGGATCATATCTCCAACCAACGATCTGACCTGCTTCTGTTTTAGGGAAACCAAGAGCCTCGTCAACCTCATTCATAAAGACATATCCGCCCTTTACGAATGATTTGAGCTTATCATTGAAGTAGTTCTGCTGAGCATTAACAAAGAATCTATTATAAGTCATATCATCCCTGTAATAAGGATTTGTCCAGTCATAGACTCTTACATAGCTGATCGTTTTCGGTCTAGCCTTCTCTTCAAGAACTTTAACAGTCTTCTTGACCTTCTTTTTCTTTCCGGTCTTCTCGTCGATTACTTCTTCCTCAATTACCTCCTCTGTAATACCATGACGGAGCTCATTATAAAGCTTAAGACCCTCATCTTTACCGTACTTCTTGATAAGACCATCCTTTACACTCTTAAGACCAAGACCAGCGGCTGCTGCAAGACCAGTAGCATCAACAACTCTGGCATGCTGCCATCCAGCACCGACAATAATACTAGCTCCAGCTGCAGTACCAACGGTTGCTGACAGAGCATAGTTAGCTGCGGTCTTTCCTACTGTTCTAAGTACTACTCTTCTTTTATCCTTTGTGGCCTGCTCCTCTGTATAATCCTCTTTATTAGCAAGAGTGTCATCGATCGCATCAAGTTCAGCTTCTGCTTCACCAATGATTTCCTGCTCCTTTACCGTAGCAATGCAAGCAAGAACTGTTGCTGCTACTCCGCCGACAATACCAACACCTGTTAAGATTTCAGGACCATGCTTTTTGAATTCAACACCTACTAAATTGACAGATCTTACTATTCTATCTAAAAACTGTCCCATCAATTACCTCCTTTTAGTTTATAGGACTTGCTTTAGGCATCTTAATGATATAACCATCACGACACCTAAGTATCTGAGCATTCTTAATGTTTCTCCAACCATAGTCATTTGCTGTATAGTTAGGAGAATCAACATTTGCTAATTCATAGAAATCAGCTATAGTTGCCAAACCAAACTGGTCAATGAGTTCATCCATTGACGCTAAAACTGCTTCTGCATCACCTCTGTTATCGAATACAATCGTATCATAATCAAATATGCTGCTTCTTGAGCTACGTTCACCATCAGATTTATAAGATTTTGAACTGGATATCATATTATATGATACTTTTGATATGTTTGATGATGAGCGCTTTGACCCACCTCTACCATATACGAGCATATCAATACCGTTAGTAAACAGATCCCAAATGCCTTTCTTAATCCAAGGCAAAAGCATCTCTTCTTTGAACCACTCACCCATCTCTTCTGCACTGGATGCTACGATGCTACTAAGGATTCGTCCGAATCCGGTCTTCTTTTGGAGTGTTGCCCCACCTGAAACGACCGGTGTAATTCTTTTTTCTTCTACAGGACCATCAACAATAACATCTTTATTGTGTGAGTTCGAATTATATTCGTCCAAGCCATTTCCTCCTTTTTTAATTTAGAAAAAAAAATATAGTTTGTCTTTGACTGCCTTAAATAGAAGCGGAGCCCCACTTATGAGACTCCGCCATGTGATCACTCTTCGGTTTTCTTCTCTTCAACAACAATCTTAGCTTCCTTAGAAGCCTTGATCTTAGCTGTTACAGGCTTTACGATAAAGCGATCAATCAAGAAACCAATACCGATACCTGCAAGCAAACCACCTGCAATAGGAAGTGCCTTCTCAACAAATGAGGGAGCAACATCCACAATTGTGTCTACCTGTGCATCTGCGATCTCAAGATTCTTTTCGTCCATGTTATCTCTCCTTTCGGTTAATAAAAATATTTTTATTATTTAGTGGCCTGGACCGACCATTAAATACATCATAAATCTTGTGGCTTTTGCTCAATGTCAAGAACTAAGCAAGGTTCACCATCATCTGCTACTACTGCCGTAAACCTAAACTCCAATAATCCTTGACCTCTCAGCCACCCGCGTTCGTCACCCAATTTGGTAGGACTAACACCAAGAGCATAACAGTACTCATTAACTGATACAAAATCAGAATGATTGAGCTTATCATTTAAGACATTTTGTATCCTTTTAAGCTCATCTACGTTTGAGCGAAAGTATTTTCCTGTTAAATTCTCCATGCATAAGTGATTACCTTTACCGGTAATTATCACTTCTCTATTACCTTTTGGATTGCGAGCCATTGCATCTGCTGCTAATGACTCGCGAATCTGTTGTTCTTTCTTAGCACCAACGATTTCTTTTGTCTTCTCACGGTACTCTCTAGCAGTTCTATCAGCGGCTAAAGCCATCAATGCTTCACCACTAGCAATATCAACTACTTTATTAGTAGATGCCAATATACAACCAGTACCGACGGCTGTTAATACAGCACTGGGACCATAATATGGAGCTACAGTCTTAATTAACTCGCCAGCTGGAAGTTTGTCAACACCTAACTCTTCTTTTTTCTCTTCAACAGCATCTCTTGCGTCCGGAGCATACAAGATACCTTCAATTGTTGACATTATCATGCATCCTATACCAAGACCCAATAGTATACCTGGTTTAATGAATCTATTCATTGTGTTCTCCTTTAATATGCATATAGTATATCTAATATACAATCTGCCGTACGTTCCGCTATTTGGAATATATACATCGGCTCAGAAGGATTGACAACATCACCATAACATGAATATTCAAGAAATAATTGATGAATTTCATGAACAGATTTCATAGCTGTATAAGTTGGATCATTCATATGGTCTTGAACATACTTTATTATTTCATCAGTTGCCCACCTGGAATAGGACATATCTTCAAGCCATGTATCTGGATACCTATGTTTTGGATTTTCCAAATCAGCACGATATTCTTTTATAAGATTAAGAACTTTTTCGTCCGTATCATTCGGAAACACATAGCTCATCCTAATCCTCCTTTTTCTCGATCTCGAGCTGTTTATCCATCAGATCAAGGGCTGCTGCAGCTACATCAACCGCTGTTTTATATCTTATAAATAGCTCCATATATTCCGGCTTACCAGTTAATCCAGCAGCCATCATCAGTCCTCGAACTTGCTTCTGCAATTCTTCTTTTGCCTCTTTTGGGCTCATCTTTATTTCCATATTTGACCTCCTGTGAATGCAGAAAGTAAGAGACCTTGTTAGATCCCTTACTAAAACCTCACTTTGTTTCGTGAGGAAGTCTTCGAGCTACGCTCTCTTCGATCCAAGCTTTCTGCTGACGCTTGGACGCCTCGCGGCTTGCAAGTGATGATAATGAGGTAATAATAACACCTCCAATCATCAGTACATTAGACAATTTGTCCATGTCAACTTTTGCCATCACCTGACCGATTTTTTCGCCAAAACTCATATTAATGATTCCTCCTTTTTATAGGTTTCATTATACAGGATGTTATTCGTGCGAAGCCTCTTCAGACTCCTTTGAATCTGAGTCATCATTAGAACTACGAAGTACACCAATAGCTGCCTTACGTAAGGAACGCTCATACTTGAGTTCTGTCTCCTGACAACCAAACAGGTAACCGATGTAGCAGGCTGCTCCTGCTCCGATACCATAGAGTAATCCTGTAATAATAGCATTCTTCCACATAGTAAATTCCTCCTAAACAGAAATAAAAGAGGACAATTATCCTCTCATAATAGAATATGTTTATTTCGCGTAAAATACAGAAAAGAAGAGCCCATGTGGACTCCTCCTTCTGATTTTTAACCTAAATAACCACCAAAGTTACTTAAATAACAACTTTGAAATCAATCCTTTTGCTTCCCGACTTGTCTGTGATGACAGTGTCTTTGGGTAGATTGGATCATTCTCATTCTTCCATCCGAGAAACGAGATTCCAATAACGGCCGCAACGCTGAGCAGTTTCCATGCTGCATCTCCTGCTACATGAATAATAGTATCACGTTTATCTTTCTCATCTTCAAGCTGCTTGAGCTTCAACTCAAACTCTCTCTGACGATCGCGATCTACATATTCCATGCCTACTTTTGTGCTTTCGATGTATGCATCATAGCACTGGATAGCGTTATTTACTACCACCGTATGTTCTTCTGTTCCTGGAGTAAGTTCACGAGACTTCTCCAATAACTCATAAGCTACTGTATCCATCAGCTCATCAGTTGTAGTTTCCAGATCTTTTGCATCTGCCATTTTTTAGTTCCTCCTATGTATTTTTAGGGTATTAACCCATTAGATAACATGTTATTTTTGCGGACGAGTTATTTTTTCATGATCTACATCGAAAATAACCCATGATTCTGTAAGTAATCGTTCAGGTGGTGCATTAGGATTAAGTTCCAAGAACAAATAAGTTTGACCATCCTCAGGATCATACGCAGTCTTCAGAACACCTCTAGTATGTTTGTGTATGATGGCTGTCTTTGTTAAAACAGATCCGAGAAACCAACCTACTACGATTCCAGCAATTGTTAAACCTATCATGTAATAGATCATGTCTTTTTCCCCTTTCTAGGTTTGTCGTTGATTATTAATACCAGGTTATACTTCTGTGGGAAAGTCTTCGTACGCTTGTTTTCTTGAACATAGAATTTTACTTTATATCTCCTATCGTGTATGCCATTTGTGCCAAATCTAACAGGAGATATCCATGCCAGAGCAAGCGTATCAAGACCATAACCACTAATGTTAAAACTGAATGCTTCAAGAACATCTTTTACAAATACTACACCATCACGTAATAATTTATCGTTAAGATGCATTTTAGTTGACATTGCCAACATTGCTAAATATTTATCATCATTACAATAAACATCCGGGTTTACAAATGGGAATATTAGTTTCATATTAAATTGTCTCCTTTTCATCATATCTGTCAAGCCAATGAGCAAATTTAAGAACATTGTCTCTTTCCGGAATCAGAAATTGTGCCGAATAGCATTCTTCGGAGAATTCACACCATAGGTTATTAAGCTCTTCATTTGTGCAAGCCAATTCTCCGCACTGCTCCAAAAAAGAACGGATTTCATCCAAATATTCTTTATATTTTGAATATTCTTTTGTTTTATCGAATTTAAAATATTTACTCATATAATATCATGCCTCCTATATATGATACTGCACCATCTCTAACTCTAAGGAAATCACCCTTTTTAACAATACGATGCTCACTAGCTATAGCAAAAGCGTCTGCATATTTACTATTTTTATCGAGTTCAAACACCAAAACAGGCACCTTTTTATAATATTTTTTACCTGTTTTTAGTTCCTTCCTTTCAAGCACTCGAATATATTTAAACTTTATAGAAATCTTATTTCTTTTATCAAAATATAACCATGCACTTCTACTCGTAGATTCTGGATATATTGCTGTAGAAAAACCAAAAGCTTCTAATGCTTCCTCTAAAAATAAATATCTTTGAATCTCGAAACGCTTCTGAAGATATTTTTTAGTTATTTCAAACATCTCTCTACGATGGTCTGGGTTTTTAAGATATTTCGATGCTGACAGACGAACTTGAATTTTCATATTAAATTGTCTCCTTTATACTCACTATTCCACCATTCTTCCATTATAGTTGTGTCCGTACCACATAATTTCATAAATGGTTTTAATTTTATTATTGGACAATTTTCACAATGTGCAGTAGGGCACATTTCTTTATCTACTGGAAAACCAAATACTTCTTCATACTTTTGAGCGTTAGTCATATTAAGTTGTCTCCCTATTAAATTGTAAAATGCAGAAAGGAAGAGCCCTTGTTTAAGGACTCCCCTTCCTGAAGAACTAATTGGAATGATTATTGTCATTCTTAGTTTCTGTGGGTTTTCCCGAGCAGATAACAACGACATCGCTACCTGATTCCTCGTTCTTAATACCTCTCTCCTTGATGATCCTATCAATACGAGCTGCTCTAGCGAGCCTCTCAATTCCTAATCCCATCATAGGGAGTAAAAGTATGAACAAAGCACCAAGTGCGCGATTCTTGTTGCGCTCATGATAAAGTTCCCTCATACTAAAATCATTATACATAAATAAATTCCTCCTTTTTTTAGTCTTCATTATAGGAATTGTATATTTCGCGGAGGAAAATAAAAAGTACAAACAAAAGGGAAGAGCCCTTGTTAGGACTCCTCCTTCTTCTCTTCTGATTCTTTGTTTTCGGATTCTTCTTTCTTAGCCTTGTCTCTCTCAAGGTCAATAAGTGTCTGAATCTCTGCATGACGATTGTCGTCATCCTTCTTAGCCTTTCCCGCCTTAGCGAAGTCGCTGATAATTACAGCTGCTCCAGCCGGAGGGAATGCTAAAGTAAGTAATGCCAAACCAATCGTACCACCGAGTGATCTTTCCTTCTTAACCTTTGTCTTTTCTACTGTTTTTGCCATTTTTTAGTTCCTCCTAAATCTATATTAAGAACCAACGTTCTTCATTATATAAATTGTAAATTTCGCGCAAAAAGAAGAGTCCATGTTAGGACTCCTCGTTTTCTGTTATAAGGGTTTCTATTATGTCTACATCAGTAATTACTAAATTCCGAAAACTCTCAATAATAGTTATTACACTTTCTTTTAAATCGTCAGTAAAATCTTCAGATTTTGTTTCTCTTATATTATTAAAAAATTCTGTAGTTTTTTCTGATGATAAAAAACTTTTTTGTACCTCTATTGATAATTTTAGAGTTTCTTTAATTTCATCTGTAATTGTGATTGTCATAGAATCACCTCCTTTTTAGTCTTCATTATATAAATTGTAAATTTCGCGCAAAAAGAAAAGAGGCCGCGTTTAACGACCTCTAAACCACGCTTATAATGTAAACAACAGTATTAATAATATAATAATTGCTACAATAGCAACAACTTTTATTATTAAACCTAATGCCATTAATACATAAGCCATGGCCCACAGTAATCTGCTAATCATCTGTGGCCTCCTTTCTTTCAAACTTTGCCTTAATGTTACTTGTTACATTTTTGACGGCCGATCTCACGTACGGATTCGTCGCCAAAAGTATTATACCGGTCGCTGCCGGTATTAATATCTGGCCAATCCAGAGACGTGTTTCTCTGGCGGCGTCAATATGCTTTTGTTTTAACATATTAAGACCTCCTTTCTAGTCTTCATTATAGAACATGTAGATTTTGCGAAAAAGAAGAGGCCATGTAGACCTCCTCGTTTGACTGCTTATTAAAATGTTGTCTTTGAGCAATCATATCCATTAATAAAATTTGGATTTGTTTTATTGCAAAGATTTGCTAAAATTCTCAACAACAAACTCTTTTCTTCAACTAAAAATATACTTTTACCTGTAAACTCTGTTGAAGCTACTACATCTTCATAATCCTGTATATTATGTCCAGCAATAAACACAATTCCATTTATAAGCATATCTTTTGTGATGTTCTTGACTTCACACCTATGAGTACTATACTCAAGCTGATCGTTCAAATATTCGTTATGAACCATAGTTTGAGCACGCTCAACGGCTTTATCAATATCTACCCATAAAGTATTACTCAAAACGCTGCGTCTATTTGACTCAGAATTTTTAAGTTTGTACTTGCTTTCAACCATTATCAAATGATATAACTTTTTCATTTTAGTTCCTCCTGTATATAGTTGTATTTTGAGATTTCTCTCACTATATAACAGGTTTTATTCGCGCAAAAAGAAGAGCCCTTGTTAGGACTCCTCATTTTTTCTTTCATGCTTTTTCTTCCATTCTCTTTCTTCATCCATCAACTGTTTAATTCTGTTTGTACGAAATCTGATAACTGATGTTTCAAGTTCAAGTTTTCCACAAGTAGCCATATCATAAATCTCGTCGATTACTTCGGGTGGAATAGACTTATCATTAATAGTAATGGTACCAAGCCATTCCTTAAATAATTCATCATTACGTACACCCTTATTAGCCCACGAAGCAATAATTCTGCTATAGTGGATTCCTTCAAACTTCTTGTTCTCAAAATTCCATGCCATAATTAGTTCCTCCTAAATGTTTATTGGACATTTCTGTCATAATATAACATGTTGTTTTCGCGCAAAAAGAAGAGTCCTTGTTAGAACCCCTCTTTTTTCCTCCTTTTCTTAGGACATTCCCTGACAAGTATATTATTTTTAATATACCAGTCAACGGATTTGTTAAGTTTTGTACACCTTCCGAATATATCACAATCGGTACAGTATGTACACTTACAATACCGTCCACGGTATAAATCTGATAATGTTGTCATAGATTTATCCTCCTTTCATTATATGATATGTTTTATATGCGCAAAAAGAAGAGGCTATGTTTCAAGCCTCAGGTAATACCATGTTTATATATATTATAAACGGTAGAACTTCCACCATAAATACAAATATAATCATGAATATCATCCAAAATACTGTATTATCTCCTCTTCTTTTCATTTTGTTCCTCCTTATCAGCATCATTAATAGCTATAATTAATATTGTGGCCAATGTGGCCCCTAATACTGCAATAACTACCATAATAGATACCTCCTTTTTAGTTGTTCTTCATTACATAGAATGTTGTTTTCGCGCATTTAAAAACATTTTTCAAAAAATCCCGCTGGGGAAAATTCCAGATTTCATTTTGAAAAGCTGTAGGAAAAGTGCAAAAAGAAGAGAGTATGTTTCAACTCTCAGATCCTCTTATCAGGATCAAATCTTGATTCTTTCCTCTCTTCATTTCTAATATTCTTTATCTCTTCTCTTGTGCTATCTGAAATTCTTCTGTCCAACAATCTCATAAGTTCATAATTTGTTGCGATTGCTACAGTATTATCTGTAATCCTCTCGCTTGTTCTTATTTCTCTAAACATTGTTAGATCCTCCTTTCATTTTTCTCATAATATAATTTGTAAAAATCGCGCAAAAACGAAGAGGCCATGTAGACCTCGTTCGTTTAATTGTATACGTACTTTTTCCTAGTGCTACCATCGTCCCAGGGTATAAGTCCGGCATCTTTAAATCCTGCCTTCTCAGCAGTTTTCTGAGATGCTATATTATCCTGCTCAATAATAGCCGATATAGGAACATTACTGTATTTACGTACAAGCTTAATAGCTTCTTTGATATTAGCTTGTGTAACACCTGTACCACGATACTTAGGATCAGTTGCCCAACCCATGTTCCAGCCGTCCTTGTCAAGACTTGCTAGTGTAACATTACCATACTTAGACACAAATACACTTACATCCGGATGATTAGGTTGATACTTAGCATAAGCTCGTATGAATTCTTTCTCAACACTTTTATCAGTTCCACCATCAGAGAACAATCTGTACTCCTCATCGCTTAATCTGTCAATAATCCTTTTATAATTATCAACTTTATTACGCATGGTATTATCTTTACTGAACGTAAACCGTCCGGTTTTGGGATCATGATTTTGGTTAAAGTGAGCTAACTGCATATCAACTCTCCTCAATCGCATAATACTCAACTGTCACATCGCCTGCGTCTGAGTAAATGTTGTTAGTACCGACAAGTGCTGGAATTCGGATAGGATCTGCTGTTACATAATAAGGAAAATATTCAGTTGGTCTTGTTGTTCCATTAATTAACATTAACGGTATTTCCCAATCTACAGTATCACCATTTTTAACTGATGTATAGAATCCCTGAACAACTACTGACGACTCTGCCGTGAATGAGGTAGATTTATTTGCATAATCCCCACCATCAATGCTACAGCGTATAACTAAATTTTCACTCATTATATATGTGCCAGCAGGAAGAGTAATCGGGTTGTCTGCCCATGCATTTATAAATAGAACTATGTTAGCCCAATTGCCAGAATTATTGGTTCCTTCGACATGAACTACACCATTACTATATGTAGCTGTTACATCACTTATAGTATTAGTCCATCCATTTTGAATTATATCTTCAAAAGGGAGTTTATTAATACCAGCAGGAACTGGCTGAGTAAGGTCAATGTAAAAGGGTTCTGCTAATGGATAAACTATCAAATAATCACCAACAGCATTAATTAAATCATCTTTATTATCATAAGCTAAATCTTTTATTCTTAGAGCATTATAAAATCCAGCTATTGATCCGTTTTTATTACCGCTTCCTGCTTGAGTAGGTGTACGATTGGTATACACTTCACACATCAAACCATCAAGAACCCGACCAGCATCAATATTTGATGCTATATCACTAACAGTTGCTGAAAAATAAGTAAAAGATGAAACATATGACCATGTTAAATCTTTTATTTTTACAGCCTTTTTAGTAACTAATACTCTTCTATTAGTACTATCCAAATGACCCTCGTAGACTGTCTGGCCAAACTGAACTGTGATAGGTGTTGGATCAGATGTATAAGGTTCATAGTTTGTTACCGTAGAATCGAGTTCAAGTTGAATCTTGATGTTAATATTTGAAGCTGATGCACCTGAAGAAAGCCTTACAAAAGTGTCTGCTATATATTCATCTTCTCTAACAGTAAAGCTTCGCGTTAATGCACTCGCAGTCAATCTCTGTCTACTTACAATTGTGTCGTCTTTTATCTTCTTAACTGTAGCCTGGATGTATGCATCACCAGTTACTAATCCCCATTCATCTGTTACTGAAAAGGTATAACGGTTGTTTGTATACTTCCATGTAGGAAAAGGATAACTGGTTATCGGATTGAGTGTTACAGGGTTAAAGAATAAAACTGATGCTCCTGTTGATGTACCGTTTATGGTTATAGAACCATCACTGTTTGGAGTATATGTTACATTTGCATATACACCTGAGCCACCAGCATACTGCGGAATTGATTCCTGTCTGGTATCTAACAGGTTCTTCCCAGTCCTGAACAACTTAGCTGAGTCATGACCGGTTATAGGACAAATATTTTCATAAGGTGCAAAAGAAGTTGCTGAAGAACCTTTTTCAATCTGGAAATCTTTGATATACATTGTGCCTGTATCTGCACCTGCAGTAACATAAAAACCAATATATATTGTTGTCGAGCCTGCACTTGTCGTAAATGTATAACTATAAGTTGTTTCCTGCTCGGTCAAATTAAATATCCTATACCAAGATATACCTGACCAAGAATTAACTGATGATATTTGTACTTTTTTATAATTTGCCGTGCTGCTTCCTTTAAATGATACAGTAACAGTAGTATTTTCAGGACACATTATTGCATACATCGCTCTTGTATAATTTCCCGCAGCATCAATCGATAAATTATTGTCATCGATATATGTTATAGTGCATTGCTGTGAATTATCTAAATTGTCCGTCCCAAAATGACTGATATTCTTTCCACCACCTGCAGGCCAAGCACCATCATAGCCGTGTAAGTCCTGTATAGGTTCGAGGTCTACATCTAACTTGATGAGGTCCTCGGCGAGGTCGGTTTCAAATGTGGCGATAGGACCAGAGACAGAGCGAGTCTTAAGAGCATTACCATAAGCGTCAGGCTCAATTTTCATTTTGAAATTAGCAGTTCCAATAGTATTTGAACTATCAGTTATGATAAACTCACACTCACTATCTCCGGCTATGGAACACATATCGGATGTTGTCACAATGTCTATGTAATCAGAAGAAGAATTCTCCAGAGTATAGACATGTTTAGACAAATCCGTTTTTCTCATAGAGAGAATTATTGTTTCTGTTCCAGATAATGTGTGTGGGAGAATTCCGTCGAACAAATGTGCACGGATTACTCGTCCCTCATCATACTGAGATGCATGACAGATACTAGGTACACCACCGGGAACTAAATTTACATTTATATGTTCCATAATTGTCTCCTTAAGATTCTGACTCTACTAACAGATAAAAAGAATGTGCTCCAATGTTATCTATTCTAAGTTTACAGTATACAGAGCCTTTTTCTTCCGTAACTGATTCCGGTATTGTAATATCAACATATTTGTCAGATGTATTTTCTACAGATACGGATACCGCTCTACCAACAGAATTACGGGTTCTCAACACAACTACTTCATTACCAGTAAGAACCATCGGAATAAAGTTGTCGAACAAATTACAACGAATAGTCCTTCCCGAATCGTTCTGCGAGATATGACATACAGGAGAACAATATCTTGGAACCATATCTAAATCTATTGATTGCATATTAATCTCCTTAATTTACACCATAAACATATTGTAATGAACCATTACTATTACTTGTACCAAATCGTATAGTAACTATATTATCAGAAATAGATAAATATATTACAGTATACTGACCATTGTATTCATAACCGAATGTTATTGGAAACTCAGTGCTTGACAATTGAGCAACCGGAATATACAGACCTTGAGAGGGAGCGTTAGCTCCTCCTTTACCAATGAGTGATAAAGCACTATACCCAGTTACATCAATAGTTGTAGAGCCTGATGTAAGTGGATTTACTAGGAGCGAGGTACAGCCAATACCGATACTTTGCCTAGTCTTAGCAGCATCTGTAACGTAAACAGCACCATCAACATCAATAGAATTCTGATGTGTAGGGAAACAGTTAACACTCATTGAACGTAGTAAACGGTCAAAGAAAATAATCGGTATTCCCTTACCAACGGTAGCATTATATGTGGTAGAACCACCTATTGCATCAGTTATTTTGATTTTTACATTCCACTCATACGTGTTATCAAGCTGAATAATATACGAGGTATTATCTTGTATTGTTACTTCTGGACCATAGTCTGCGTCCGAAGTCTTCTTAGTCTGATATTTAATCACTACTGAGTTCTGACCATCTATAGAAGAATAGCTAGCCTGTACTTTCAGGATACAGTCTGTTTCAAAGTTGTTAATTCTTGTCAAACTTATAGATCCAGTAGGAACTGACCATGCATAAATGTTAAGAGTTATTTCCAGAGAAGTATGATTTCCTCTAGAGTCTACAACATCTACAATTGCAGGCAAACTACTAGATACATTTATTGAACCATATAACTTAGTAACATTTGTCTGAGTCGCTCCAGATAATGTAATTGCCTCAGACACACCATTGATCGTTATTGTGGCACTCACAAGTGTGGCATATTTAAGAGCTGATAATGATCCAAACTTGAACTCTACAGTTGATAATGCCTGTACAATCTTTGTTGGATCATCTGTTACAGCTATTATATCAGTGTTTGTATCGTAATACTGAGCATCCGTAATAGTAGGATTACCATTGACAATACTCATCGTAGCAGCCTTCTTAGAATAGAACGTCTGGCCATTCATAATTGATTTAATTATAAAATAGGTTGTCAGTGTATTACTATTCGGGCATGCTGCTCTTAAAGCTTCTCGATTAGCCTCAGTAAGCTCAAAAGTATAAGATGAACCATTGATATCAATGTCTCTGTACGCTATAAGAGGATCTACTCCTGTATCATCGAGAGATATACAAGCCTGTGTTGATGATAATGCATCTCCAAGCGGGTTTGCATAGTTCATGACAGGGTTTGATTCATCTGTAAAGTTATCTATACTGGTTACATAAGCAAAACGCTGAATTGTATCCAATGTATATGTGTACGATCCAGTACAGTTGACTGAAGCCGAATACAAAGCTGCCCTAACGGACATATAAACGGACTTTGTACCATCCTCATTGTGATTGATAGTTATTGAGCCGGTCTTCTTAAATCCACCACTACCATTAACTTTGAATCTTCCTGTGAGATTGAGTACTGTCGTTCCACCAATTGATACAGTAATAGGACCGCCCTGAACGCTGTATCCAGAGCTCATTGTACCATTAGACTTGAGTGTCCATTTGATAGTTGTGGAGTTTGTCTCAATACTCTGAGTTCCGGTCCATGATAAGTTTAAACCAATAGTACCTGAGCTATTAGTACTATATTTGTTAGTGTTAAAATTACCACTTAAAGCCATATAGTCCTCCTTATGTAGCTACAGATACTAAAGCAACACCATCATTTACTATCTGATTGTTATTGTCACGAATCGTTACTGGTATAAATTTCATTTTATTGAAGAGTGTAATTTCTTCCTCTACAACAGACTTTTTCTGGTGGAATTCATCTTCATTTACCCAGAAAAGCTTTGAAGGCGGTGATGTTCTGCCATCGAAACCTGCAAAACCGTCTTCTGGATTAACTGATAGATAGAAACCATCAGTTCCGTACATCCTAAGACCATTCTTATCAAGCGAGGAAATGAGTCTATTTGTCTCATCATATACTTCGAGAGATCCATTTTGATTTAATCTGGAACCGAGTTGTAAGACACCGCCCTTAATCAGGTTGGCGCTCATAGAACCAGCTAAGATAAAGTCTGCTACAATCTTACCATCAGCAGTAATAGCTGTCATAAATGGACCAGCATATCCATTAGATGAGAATGCCAAACCACCCGAATTCCAGCGCCAAATATTCTGAGCCGTATTAATGGACGGAGAATCCATGATTAAAATCTCTTGAGGCTGCTCTACCGGATATGTTACAACATAACCTCCAGAATTACCTGTAATGAGGCTTGCTGCCGTAGCTATAGCACTCTGTAACTCTGTCTTACTTGTTTTTTCTTCTATTTTCTTCTCTTGAACAGATATAGAAGTTACAAGATTTGCTTTCTCTGAACCAAGCTCAATACTCTCGTATTTTCCAGCTAAAACATCATATTTTGTTTTAATTACTTTTGCTGTGGTCATTACACCAAGCTTAGGAAATTCTACGTCTACTGTATCGCCAAGTGATACTCTTTCAAGTACTGCAACACTTGCATAGTCGTCAGTATCAGCAAGATTTGCAAAGGACACATCAAGTGAAACTTTAGGGACACCAATGTCATGAGTATTAATATACTCCTCAGTAGCTTGCCTGAGTTCAATGACAGTAGGCTTATGATCAAACTCGTTTGTAAGATCAAGAGGAAGTACCTTGATGTAATCAGAAGCACCTTCAATACTTACTATCTTTTCAGGTAACTCGACTAAGCCGCCATCCTCGGAGCTTGTTTCGCTCACCTCTCTGTACCAGTACGGTCTAACTGCCGTGAATACCTCACTGATATTTTCTTCTTGTTTAAGACTGGTAAGGTTTTTACCATATCTAATTGATACACCTCTATCGGTTCCTCTATTGTTCCACAGTTTAACAGTATAACCATCAAACTCATATTCACCTCTGTATGTATCAAGAATTGAACCATCTATTCCTCCCAATATTGATCTCATATTAAGAGGAATATGAGTAGCCATGTCAGCAACTGTGGACTTATCTGTCCAAAACTCGAACGGACATGGTATATCGGATGCTGCTTTCATATTAGTAAAAGCAGATACAATAGATGTAGCCGAGAATGGAGCAACTGTAATGTCAGCTAAGTCATAACTTATATGCTGGGCATTTACAGTTACTATACCATTCATAGGCTTTGATATTCCATAAATTCTAAACGGTTGTGCATTTGCATACGGATTTGGTTTTGCATAGACGAAATTACGGAAAAGTAATTCCCCAAATTTCCTACCCGAAATAGGATACTTCATCTCTAATTCGAACGGACCATTAATCTCTTCCGTAACAACACATGACATAGCATCCGATAACGAACCTAGACCAGTAGAGATAAAATCCGTTTCTGAAGCATCATATAATCTAATTATACGGTCCACCATCGTGGTATTACCTCCACACTAACTACACCACCAGTAAACGATATTACTTGTCTACCTGGTTCTATTCTAGGATAATCACCATTAAGAACTATAAAATTATTTTTATTCTCGGCTTCATACCATGCATCCTGAAGCTCGCAATCCATAATAATATGTGTTCCTGAGCCTTCTAATATCTCGAAACTGTAGTTACCAATAGAAATCGTACCTTCTGTATTGTCAGTAACTATATTTAATATTGGAAAAGCCTCATTTATTGTTTCATTTTGAATTGCACCAGCTGATTCAAATAGTATAGGAATTTCTCCAGATTTAAAATAACGCTGAGGTTTACAAATAAACTTTAAAGTAGCTTTACCTGCCTCATTAAATAAATTATCAATATTTGTTTCATTATTATAATAAGCCAACCTATAGAAATCCTCATCATATGAATCTTCTAATCGAGCATAACCAGAGGCTGAGTAAAGCCACTCAGCAACTTGACTCATCTTTGTAGAATAAGAAGTCCTGTTGTAAGTGGCTATACTAACCTTATATTCTCTGGGTACATTCTTATATGTCTTAGTATCAATTACTAAGTCACCATTTCTTCCAGGTACATGTACAATATCATAAATCTTTTCAGGAGCAATATAATTAGGAAAAGTCTCAACTTCTAATCCAATATCTCTTGAAGATCGTCCATTAAACATTACAATCCCCATGCTTTATTCCTCCTATCGATTTGTGTACCAAGTTTGTCAGAAACGGCATCAGCAACTTCATCAGGGTTATCACTTGTGATATAGAAATTGTTATTCTGTACAAGTCCATTTTGATTTTCAGGAATATTATCAATAGATTCCTTAAGACCAGCAAGTGTTTCTACCTGACGATTCTGGGAAGTTATATTATTATTTATTCCTTTTCCTGAATCGGCTGCTAACGAAACAGAACGCTCTGCTCCGAAAAGACCGTCGAGAACAGACATACCAGTTGCTACATCTGTTAAATCTAAAATAGGCTTAATAGTAGGATCTTCTACTTCAGACGATACTAATTCTCCAAGTCCTGTAATAGCAGAAGAAAGAGTATCTATAGCAGAATCACCGAGTGTATTTACAGCATTCTCAACTTTAGGAATAAGTTTGATTACACCATTGATGAAACCTTCATCAAAGAATACACCAATTTGCTCAAGTACCTTAGAAGGTGAGTGAGTATCAAACTTCTTCTTTACAGTATCAATAACATTGCTAGCCCATGTTCGGACGGAATTATATGCTGTAGCTGCTTTATCAGTAATACCTTTTACGAAACCAGAAATTACATTACCAGCCATCTTGATAAATTCAGAAGAGTTTCCTTTAGAGTCAATGCCAAGTCTCTCTTTGAATTTATTAATAATACTGGTGGCGAGTGTTGTAATTTCTTCTTTAGCTTTACCGATAAACTGCTGAATACCATTAATCAATCCTCTTACTGTATCGTTACCAGCGTCGGCGAATACAGTGGACGGAGAATTAATACCGATAATTTTCTTGAAAGTGGCTATAATAGCATTAGCTAATGTTGTAATTACTTCTTTAGCTTTACCAATCCACTCCTGAATACCATTAATGAATCCTCTTACAGTATCGCCAGCCATGTCTCTGAATACAGAGGCTTCATTTTTATCTTTTGCAATACCAAGAACAACCATTACGCCGTCAATAATAGCATTGCCAAGCTTAACTAAAGCAGCATGTAATTCTTCAGCATGTTGATCGATACCATCAGCAATTCCGTTGATAAAAGCTAATACGAACTTCCAACCAGTTTCCACAATATTAGGAATCTGTTCTGTGATACCTTTTATTGCTCCTGTAATGAGTTTTATACTTATAGTAGTAATTCTCATTACAATAGTTTCAATATTATCATCTATCTGCTGCAGAGTATCCAATAACAACGTAAAGAATGCTGACGTTATTTTAGGAGTTGCATCTACTATGATAAATAATATATTATCAAGAAGATTTCCTAAGAATTCTGTAAGTTTCGGGAGAAGCTCATTACCCTTATCAAGGAGTCTAGAGAACAGGTCTGCTAAGATTTCCACTATAACAGGAACTCCCGCTGAAATAGCAAGAAGTACACCGGTTACAACCATCTTAACAGATTCCCAGATTGTTTCCTTATTATCTGTAAGGACTTTAAGGAAATTAATGAGAGCCACACCAACATTAGTCGCTAATGCTGGCAATTCATCGAAGAATGTTCGTATAGCATATGCAAGATTATCTATAGCAGTATGATCAAGCTGTGCTAACTTCACAATGCTATCCACAACCATCTTAACGGCAAGACCCGCTAATGCAGCACCTGCACCAACTAATGCTATAGCACCACCAAAAGCAATTAAGGCAGCAGTAGAGACTGCAAATTTTTGCATTATGGCTGCAACTGCGCCAACGGCTACCGTTATAATTGTTATGGCAGCGGCAGCAGCCAACATTTGAGCTGGGTTAAGATTTTTCATGAAAGACATGCCTAAACCTATAGCAGCTATGCCGGTGCCCATCATAGTAAATGCCATACCCCAACCTATAGCGGCTTGAGCATCCATTCCTGTTTTTCCGGAACTTAATATTTTAAATACACCGACAAGAGCATACATAACGCCTGCCAACGATACAGTTGCTGCAAGTAATTGTGTCCAATCCATTCCTTGCAATAATGCTATTGACAGGGCAATCTCAATTATTGTAGTGCCCATCATGCCAAACAGACCGCCTATAGCAAGCAAATCTTCAGCATCGTATCTATATAAATCTTTAATTATAAGATACATTCCGCCTACAAAGGCTGCTAAAACAGCTGCGCCTCTAATAAGGTTTTCTGTTTTTAACATTGCTAATGCTGTAATAGCGGCAGCTATTTCGAGAATAGCATCGGCAACCATTTTCCATCCAGCAAACTTTATAAAATCTTGAGCCGACTTAGATATACCTTTAAAGCTTTCATTTATATTGTCGGCAATGTCGTTAAGAGTCCCCAACGGTCCGACATTTTCTAAAGGACTTCGGAGTGTTTCCATTGTTTTTACAACACCCTTAAATTCTTTAAGTCCTTTATTTATAAGATAAAGTCCAGCAAGGATTCCGGCAATGATTGCAATTGTTCTTAAAGTTTTACCAGCATCGCTATTAACAAATTCATCCCATGAATCTGCAAATGCTTGCAGTAAGTCCAAATTATTAATCCATGTCTGGAAAGGGGTATCGCTGTCGTGTTTTCCGCCTTCTTCGTTCCACTCTTCCCAACCGAAGAACTTCCTTATTTCATGAATGCCATTTTTTACAGATTCAACAGTTTCTTTGAATTTAGTTGTAGCTTCTTCCCAAACTTCAGACCAACTCTTATTAAATAATTTATGAGCCAATTCATCCATTTTGACTGGGATTTCCTGGAAGAATGCTGTAATTCTTATCCACAAATCTTCTAAGAAACTCTGAACATCTTCAAAGAACTTTACTACTTTCTCTTTCGATTCTACAGCCCAATCTTTAACATTAGACCACCAGTCTTTGAAATCACAACCGAATAGGAATTCACTAAGACTATTAATCTTTTCAGGAAGATCCTTACAGAAATCAATAGTTGCTTTCCATGTGTCAAGAATCCACTGACCAAGCAACTCCCAGAAACCCTGTAAATCAGTGCCAAATAGTTCTTGTGTCGCCTGATTTGCATATTCTGGCAAATTCTTAAAGAACTCGAAGACAACATAACCGGCATAAAGAACTGCTTTGCATACTAAATCCCAAACTTCATCCAGATGCATACCGAACATAGCCATGGTGGCTTTATCGGCATATACAGGAAGCTGCTTAAGAAATGCTACTATAGCACTTACAGCCTTATCAAAGATCTCATTCTCTTTAATCCAATCTCTAAGAGCAACAAGCCAATCACCTATGCTTGCTGTAACATCTAGTATCGGATCAACCATGTTACCGGTTTCAACAGTAACATCCCTAAATGGTTTAATACATGCGATGATAAGCATTTTAACAATATCAAGAATAGCAAAGAAACCAGCAAAAGTTCTGGTAAGTTTATCCATTCTTTCCTTGCTAATGTATACCTTCTGCATGAAGTTAACTAAACCATCGGTTAACTTTTCAAGAGCCTCAAGAACTGATCTTATACCAATTCTTAAATCCGAGAACTCTTTTGTTCCCTGACTAGGGAATATTTGCTGCCATGCATATTTTATAGCTCTTCCAATTTGGGTAAATGATTCTACCAGTAATGCAAAAGCTTTAGCAATATTGTTGGCAACAATATGCAGTTTGCCAGACTCGTAGCCTGTTTCTGCTAAAATGTTCTTTAAATCTTCAGTAAATTTAAAGAAATCGTGAGTTACATTAGACCAGTATAAAGCCGTCTTTTTTGGGAGGGCGTTTTCAAAAGCATCCTGAAAAGCTACCATTATAGCTTTGATACTGTTCCAAATATTCCACAAACCGCCAATAAGATCTTTTCTACCACCGAGTATATTCCAAGTTTCAAATGCTCTTCGAACACGGTTTATTGGTTCTACCATGATCTCATACATTTCTTCAGCAACATCAGACCATAATTCTTTTGATTCCTGATAATTACCGAATATTGCCGTGAATATGCCCATCCATGATGATCCTATAGCATCTGCTACTGCAAGTGTAACATCTTTAAAAGTCTTACACTCCTGACCAGCCATGAATGCCTGACGACCTAAGTCCATATAGTCTGTTGATAATATAGCAAGACCATCGGCAAGAGCTTTTACTCCTGATATATTTTCCTTATCAGCGAGATTTTTAACCCACGAATCCATATCCTCGCCATTAGCCAGGGCTTCTTTATATTCTTCTGTTATACCTAATAATTCAGTTGCCGTCAAACCAGTACCTTCGACAGTTTTATATAACTGCTCTGAGAAGTCACCATAACGCTTAAGTATCTGAGTAAGGATATCTTTGTTCAACCATTTCTCAGATAGTGTTGTTCTGAAATTATCAACAGAAACTTCAATATTTTTTACACCCTTTGCGAGTTTCTTAGGAAAAACGATTTGGTTTCCCTTTTTCTTAAGTACTCCTAACTGAACACCAATATCTATTGCTGTCTGTTTAAATTCTCGAGTAGCCATATTAGCGTTCTCGATAGATTTCCAGTCAGCAACTGTAAGTACACCCATGCCCATAGCCTGGGAAAGATTATACATTGCACGACTTGCTTGCTCTGCATTTGCACCAGAGATAGCTGCCCAGTTAGCAATACCCATCATTGCTGATGTAGCATCGTCAAGTTTAATACCTGCAGAAACAAACTTACCAATATTATTAGTCATATCAGTAAGATTATATGATGTTTCATCTGTGTACCAGTTCAATTTCTCAATCTGACCTGATACATAATCCATCTGTTCACCAGTATCTGCCCAATCTTGACGAGTAGCATACATAATAGTCTGAATAGACTCCATCATCTTTTCGTATTTACCGTATCCTTCGGTAACACCTTTCATGATGTTGTCTTTCCACTTCATACCCATGTCAACAATAGATTCAGCTACCTTAACAATTGCAGTATGTGCTAATATACCAAACGTAGTAAACTTCTCGGAAATATTATCTACAGATGAACCAATGCTCTGTAAACTTCCTGAAATTGCTGAGGTATCTACAGTGGAATCAAACTTTAAATTTTCTTTTAAATTATTTAATGAGGATATACTTTCGGCTATTCCTCTCTCAAACTGAGAGTTTTCAAACCGCATCTCTACAACTTTTTCATCAATAGTTCTAGACATTTATTGTATAACCTCCTTCCATGCAGTATCTGCTATTTCTTCGAAAATAGGAACTATAATAGGATTAATATAGTCTATTCCCTGAACAAATCCACCATTCCTAGTGGCATGACCATACTGAAGTATTATAGCTATAGGAGTACCTTCAGGTGTTGTATTTGAGTTACAAAAAATTAAAGATACCCTGCCTTTACTGCGTTCTATTTTATAATACCAGCTGCTAGCTGTTTTACCAGTATCAACGGGTGTTACAGACCGTAATGCCTCTACGCCCATTCTACCATATTTGTCAAGATTGCCTAATTTAACTACTTCTTTAGCTCTCTCCAAAAACGATGATAGATGTTTGAAATCTCCCCGTTGAGTAATAGTAATCATTTTGAATCTCCTTATCCTAAAGATCCGGTACGTTTTCTTCTAGCAGCATTCATAGCCGCATATTTATTAATTAGCTGTCTCTGATTTGTCTTTTTGGGAGGAGCATTTTTTATATTGCATACGTTAATAAGTGTTAGCAATCTATTTAAATGCCACTTTTGGAATACTTCTATATCCATCCCAATAGTAATCATCCAGTAATAAATAAGTTCCGATGTAACTATTTCACGATTATGAGGTGAATTAGGATCATGTCTTATAGTCGTAGCAGTCATCGGATTATCAATATACTCTTTTATTTCTTGTACATTTTTATCCGTAAGACAGAGGTAGACCTCTGGACTAACATTTTGTGTAATAGTCATACATTTAATGTAGTCCAGGATCTCTTCTGTTGTTTTATCGATTTTCGATAAGAACGGTTTATGCCACTTTGCTTCCCATTTTGAAATAGAGACTAAAGAATGCTCTAAAACTAGCTCTACATCTTTAGGAATTTCAACTTGTATAAACTCGTTCTTCGAATCACTATAAAGTTCTTTTTTCGTTTTGGGAACCGTAATATGTAGTGGCATATTGTACTCCTTATTTGCCGTCAACAAGTGGTGTAACTGTTCCCGAATCGTCTGATTCTTCCTTCGCAGCTGCAATTGCGGCCTGTGCTTCTGCAAGCGGCTGCTTAATTTTCTCTCTTTCTTCCTTACTAAACGGCATAATATTAGCTAAGAAGTTCAAGGCCTCTGCCGGGTCCTGAAGTAATTCCCAGAGCAACTGATCGTATGCCGCAGAATACATGAACTCTTCCAGATATTCTGGCTTTTTCCAGAAATGCTTTCCATCAGGAGACTTAACTCCGTAAGATCTTGTGATAACTGTCTTACACATATTGATGATCTTAGCGCCATCAATTTTCTTACCAACATCAATAAGCATCTTTGAGAAACTTGTTTCGTCGTCTTTCTCAAGATCTGCTACTTCACTTCGACCGAGATGAAAATATAGTGTTTCTTCCTGTTCTACGTCATCGAAGTCTGTATACTTAACTACTCTTGGATACATTTTGTATATCTCCTTTCAAAAATAGGGGGGCATCGATTAAGAAGCCCCCACATAATAACTTATGCAATTTCCTGAATAATCTGCAAAGGTGTGAGAAGCGTGGAGTTGTTCTGGTCAGAGCCGTAAAGTTTGCTCTCTAACTTTGTCCATCCAGCACTTGTAACCTTTGTGCTGTCGATCGTAACGATCGCTGTAGGTCTGTAACCAGCAACCTCAATAGGTGTTGTACTGATTTCCCAAGACATTGTATTAGCCTCAGGAGAATCATTAACCGTATTATATGTCATCTCTGTAGGAGCAGCCATACAACCGTAAACAATATGAATCTTCTTACCATGATCTGCCTGATCAGTGTCATTACCAATCTTTGTCTGATAAGAGAATGCGAACATTCTTCTCTTCTGCTGACCTATGGAAATACCATCCTGAAGCTCTGCTTCGCCATTGCATGCCTTGAACTCATCAGGATACGTGTATGCTTCAATAGTAGCAGCAAACTCTTCATTAGAAATGAGGTTGAGATACTTAATGTTATCAGCATACAAAGCAGTAGGCTCAGCACCAGAAGGCTTCTCAGAAACTGATGTAAGACCGTTCCAAGCTACACCATCAGCATATCCACCTGCACCGTTATTAAGTTCAGGGTCCCAAACCCAAAGTACGCCGTGGTCAACGCCTGTTTCATAAAGACGCTCACCAACTTTATCCCATTCCAAAGGGGCATATGTAGCCATGAATTATTCCTCCTAATAAAATATAGTATATGGATAGTGATTAAGATTATCTGAAACATATGGAGTTTCAAGTTCACAATATGGTAAATCAGATAATGCATAAATCATAGGATCATCTGGATTGTCCGTTATATAAATCATCTTATATTTCGTACGCTTCAGATAATGCAAGTTGTCTGCAGCAACATTATCTAATTTTGCTAAATTATATACTATTGCTGGAAAAGACATCATGAATGACGGTGGTGGTTGATAATAAACATTTCTATCACCTTTGAACGATTCAAGAAATGCTTGAAATTCTAGTCTGGTTTTACCCATTTGTGTATACCTCTCCCATCGTCAGAATTAGTCGTGGATACTGGACATCAACACTGGTTACTTTCCATTTGGTGCCCAGATATTCCACGTACTTTATAGAGTGAAAATTCAATCTGGCATAAGGATCGGCTATTATACTAATCTCATTCTGCACGTTAATATTGTCATTAACTTGCCCTGCCGTTTTCGGACGAAAATGATTTCTATTGAAATCGGCATAGTATTTCTTAGGAACTATTATGTTCTTCCAAACGCCTGGAGCTGTTTCTGTTCTTTCACAGAACCCAACAGTGCCGTAATACTTAGCCATTTTGAATTTCCTCCCTAAAATTTACTTCTTAAGCATCTGCAACAGCTGCAAGAGAAGCAATATCAGCACTCGTAGATGTAGTACCATTAGGTACGATGTAGAAGATAGATCCTACAGAAGATGTCTCTGAATACTTGAACGGGGTAACAAGAGTTCCGTCACCAAGAGAGATAAGAGCTCCCTTAATGAAGACGTTCTTGAGCTCGCTAGTAGTATACTGCTCAGTGCATGCTTCATCCTTGTAAGCCTTTGTCTGGTTGTTCTTCTTATAAACCATAAAAGCTCTTACATGCTGCTCGTTAGCATCTTCATAAATCTTTACGATGTTAGCCATTATTGTTTTCCTCCTATTAAAAGTCGATCACTGAATTAGTTTCCATCACGGAGAAGGATTGCAGAGTAGGGCTTTGTGAGGGCGCCAGACTGCTGCTCTTCCATGAGGTAAAGCTGCTGGTTGTAGTTGATATCGAAGTCATCGAAGAAAGCCTTCTTACCAGCATTCTTCTGACCAATATTGTAGTCTTTGAGATCGAGCATTACGCCAATGAAACCCTGAGGGCAAATACCTGCAGGAACCTTAACGATTCTGCTGATACCCATAGCTGTTGCAAGCTCAGGAAGAGTCGGGTAGAGTCTGTGACCGTGAGCATCTTCCATGAGAAGCATCTTAGATACCTGCTTCTGCTCAAAGAAACCAACAATGTTACCGGAACCCTGATAGTCATCCTGAGAAAGAACTGCTGCTGTGATAATAGCATGTTCCTTAGATTCACCCTGTTCAGGTGTAACATCATACTTGATGCAGTAAAGATCTTCGTCCTTAATTACAGGAATGATGCAGTCTTCGTCAACCTTATCAGCGTCACCATTAGAACGACCATCACCGAAGAGATATGCACGAGCCTTCTCCTCGTCAAATTTAACGTTCATCTCAGACTTAACCCAAGGGATAATATCGAAGTCTGCATTTATGATATCCTGTCTATCGAACTTCTGCTTCTTGTAGATCATGCAGCCGGATACAACTCTCTTCAAGAGCTTAAATACTTCTTCCTTCTTGTACTTACCCTTGATGTAACCCTTTGCACGAGAATCATCGCTGGTAATATCAGCAAACTGCATTCTTACCTTCTCAAACGGTGTGTGGTGTACACCATTGATTACTACGGATACCCAGTCACTAGGCTCATTGTTGATCCACTGAGGTCTATCATAGATATCCTTCTCTTCAGTATTGATGAACTCAAGATTTTCAATACCATATTCTGCAGCGTGTGCCATGTATGTCTGTTTGAGAGACTTGCTGTCGTTGCTAGCCTCCTTGAGAACATCATTAAGCATGCTGTGAACTAATTCCTGATCATTCTGTGCATCGTTGTCAAAAATGTTATGCTTCACGTTATCTGTCTCCTTTGTGTTATTTGATCCTTCCTCTAATGCAAGCCCAAGCATTGCATAGAAGACTTTTTCCTGTTCATCGTTAAATGAATCGATGACTTCCTTAACTGTTTTTGCCATCTGCTTTGTCTCCTTTTCTGGCTCATTACTGTTGTTTGATTCGCCATCAGAATGTGAGATTTCTGATTCGATGGCAGGTTCTGTTTTTGCACCCTCTGAATGACTCATTTCTGGTTCGTCAGACGGCTGCTCAATATTTTCGCCTGTATAGATGACACCTTCATCTGTAGGCGAACTGTCACCATGAATAACATCAAGGGACTGAATAGATGCTCCCGGATTAGCACCTGCTAAAACCAGACTTACTTCTCTAATCACGCCATGCATAACATTAGATCCGTTCTGTTTAAGCTGATTAGCGAAGATAGACAAAGAAACGATATCACCATGCTGGACTAACGTCTTAGCTAAAGCACCGTTTCTTGTGTCGTTAAAGCTGCAATACGCGTAAACACCTTCATCACGATTTTCAAGCAGAGCATGTCCGAGCACGTCTTCTGGATCATTGTGATTATGATTCCAGACAAGCGGAACAGTCTTACCATTGTTTTCGGCGAAAGCATCCTTCATGATTGTACGTCCATCAGAACATTTTAAATTGTTCTTGGTCGCCCAACCACCAAAGTCGTACTTTTTCATTCGCTGTTTTCCTCCTTCTTACCATCGTTTACTTTGTTTTGCTCTATCTTTGCATTAGCTACGTCGGTTGGCTGATTCAAGTTCTTATTACGGAGTTCATCTGCTGCCGGATCTTTAGCAGGTTTCATTCCGATAGACTGTCGAATCTCATTAGATGTAGCAATCTCATTTCTTGTCAATTTATCGGCCAGTTCGGCAAGCTGTGTAGCAGGAACTAACTTCAGCGGATCTCTGAACGACATAATTGACTCATGGTGCTTGGATCGAGCTGTAGGAGATAGAAACTTACGTTTCATCTCGTCAACAACCGCAGATACGATAGGCTCAATTAATCGGTTCTGATAGTTTAACATAGTTTCCTCTTTGGCTGAACCATCAAGAATCTCCTGATTGATACCTAACTGGCTATATAGCATACTCGTTAAGTACTCAATCTGTTTCATCAAGTTGTTTTCAACCGCACGATTCAACTGTGTAATACGCTCGGTACCGTCAATATAGGCAATACCGTATTTTGAACCTGTTAACTGGTCTTCTATATCCTTACGCCTCTTTTCGGCTTGGTTGCGTTTTGTATCTGTCTTAACAACATATGGTAACTGAATAATCAAATCCAATTTACCAGATGCACTCTGTTCATCAATAGCATCCAATAAATTTAATTTACGAATGAGTCTCTGAAGAACTGAGTTTGGTTCGTTAACAACAGCATATAACGGGTTTTCAACTATAGCTACTGATGTTTTAGGACAAACTACTTCTTTTCGTATGCCTTTATCATCATCGTAGATTTCTACTCTTACAGAACGAGGATACCAATCTACAATTTTACCTGTCCTCAACGTATATATATCGACATCGTCTCCTGTATCAGGATCTCTTTCGGTATTTGTTGGGACAATAGCTACAGACCCTTCATCAAGTAATGAAAGATACACATCATGACGAAAAGCTCTTGCCGCTTGGTCAATATTTGCTTCGAGTGTTAAACAGTTATTCAGTCCGCTGTCAACTTCCTCTTGATATCTTCCATCTTTATCTGTTTTTACATGTTTGATTTCGATAGCAGCGGCGTCCATTGCTATTCTATTATAGATAGAAGTTATAATAGAACGTTCAGTACCTCTTGACAATCGGACTCTATCCGGTCTTGAAGAGGAGCCGAAACCAGGGCCATAATTATGATATGACCTAATGGAGTCTCTGCCAGAGAATACATTCCAGGCATCTTTTAGCCTAGTAAGTATTGTATCTTTGGCCATTTTGAATTTTTACCTCCTAGATTTCCATTCTATTAACTTCTGTTTTACGATAAGCGATTCTACCGGAGCCGTATATTCCTTGTTTGAACCGTTCAATACTAAAATCTGGATCTGTTAGTGCTACGTGAACACCAAGTTCTCCTCGTTTAGCAATGAATTGAACAACTCTTCCAGAGGGTGCGGACGGAAGTTTATCAGTAGTAGTATTCATTAATTCTGCAAGCTTTCTGTTGTATTCGTTAATGTACGATTTACTGATTCTTCCTTCTTTTAGCTGGTGCATGTAAGCAGGATTAAGTTCCCGCTTAACATAACGGTCCATCTCTTTCTTAATAGGCTTATAAGCTTTATCACGGATTTTTCCATAATTCTTTTTTGCCCACTTGTTGTCCTTATCTTCCAGACGTTGCTGTTCTTTAATACGTTTCCGCTCACTTACATATCCGTCGCCGTCACCATCACCGAAATCAAACCTACCTAGTTTGTCATGATTACGGTTAAAGTGCATTAGGTAGGACATATCCAGCTCCTTTATGTATAAATAGGAATATAATACAATCTCTTAGAATCTTTTGTTACTTGGGTCTTACCATTTTTAACACCAACAATGTAATCATTCAATGTCGGATACGGAATTCCTAATATATTAGGATCTAACCCTAATTCACTAAAATAATTTTGAGCAAAAATAGATTTAGGGTTTAATTCTTTACCCTTCATAGCTGCCTTATATGCCTTTAAGTTTACATATTTAGCAAATAACTCTTCTGATTTCTCTTGAGCATACTTATCCACTAAGGCAGTTGCAGCATCTCTGGTTTCTCTTTTCTGAAATAATCTATTTTTCTTAGATTCTCTTAAAGTTTTATTAAATCCCTTACGAGCTTCTCTAATGTCAGACTTATATTCTTTCTTAAGAGATTTATATCCTTCTTTAGAATATGTGAACTGACCATTCTTTGGATCATGATTTGGATTGAAATGGGCGAGATAAGCAGATGAATCGGAATGTTCCATCTTTTTTGCTGCTTCAACACAGCCATTTATAAATTCATCTTTTTCGTCTGTTGGACCATATTCTGTAAATCCACAATAATAAGCATCAGGATATGGGAGGTTCTTTTCAGCATCATCATAGACTTTTCTATTCTTATTAAATTCTTCACGGTACTGCTCGAGAAATTCATTGTTCTGATGCTCGCAATCATTGACACTATTTATCATGTCAACAATTTCTTTTACACTTTTGCCCTGACTTGCTAAATATGCTATTTCTGGCATACCAATCGTCTGGTCTTCAAATAAGAACCATGAACGTTCACTATTGTCGTCTATGTCTCCAGGATTCAGCCAGCCTAAACCTTCTAATCCAATATCAGCGATCTTAACGACATCCTTACCCCAAGCTTCTTCAGCATTGTCATCATCTGATTCAACCCACGGAAGTTTTGTAGTTCTTTCATAAAATTCAGAGACTTTAGCATCCTTATAAGCTTTATACTTAGAGTCTAATTCAGATGTTCTGTATGAATCAGGAGACTTCTTTTCAGAAACTGAGCTGTTCTTTCCAAATGTAAACCTACCGAGTTTATCGTGGTTCTTGTTAAAATGCATTATATAACTCATTTTGAATTCTCCTTTATTTTGGATCGGCAGCAACCCAAGCAGCCCACCGCTTTCCATTTTCTATATATCTCTGATTGGCCTTTATCTGTTCTTCACGTAATTTCTTACTCATTTCACTATTAGGATCTTGCAAATCTTTATAGTCTTTTTCGAGTTTTGCTACGTGGTCTTTATAATTATATGTACCTCTTCTACTATAGGAATATGGTTCAAATACTATACGAGAGCCATTAGGATTTAGTATTGATTTTCGTTTTTCACTATATAATTTATTATAATCAACTGTTAAATTATATATTCGATCACCCTTTGCTTTTTCATTCTCGTAGATTTTCTTTGAATCCCACACGTCCTCTGTTTTCAATCCCAGTTCTTTTAATTGCTTCTGAACAGTTGGTGAATTGACAAATGCTTCGCCAGTCTTAAGGTAATTCTGTATTTTTGTGTCTATACTTTTTACGGCTTTCTCCGCTTCTTCATCTGACATTTTCCAGACACTTTTAAAATTAGCAATCCTGTCTGCTCTTTCCCAAAAGAGAAGTTCTAGACCATCATAAATATCTTCATCAAATCGACGTTTCTTTTCAAACTCGCCATAATTTTCTTCGTCATATTTTTTTCTGAGCTTAGTGTATTCTTCTGTATGCTTGCCGTTTTCGTCATAAAGATATTTATAATTTTTATATTTGCTAGCGATCTCTTTTGCTTCTTTATCGGATAACTCTTTGTCTGAATAATTACCAGCAGCAATGCCGGCAACTTTAGCAGCTGTTTTACTAAAAGTGAACCGACCATTCTTCGGGTCATGATTAGGATTGAAGTGAATAAGATAAGACATAGTGACCTCACTCAAAAGCGTCTTTATTTAACTTATAAGCGACGTATGCGTCCATCATTGCTGCTACAGCATCGATTTTCTCATCACTACGCTTCTTATATAATTTCCTGTTACCATTTGTATCAACAAGAGCAATACAGTTGCCCATCGCAAAAGACATCAACTTCTCATCGAAGAGGAGCATCCTGTCTTCTGCTAAATCTTTAAGTTCACCGAGAGGAACACTCTCCGTCTTGGCACCCTGAATAACCTTCTCTATGCCAAAAGGACCGTTCTCTGTAGCCCATCGCTCAACAAATTCTCTAGCATTATAGGGGTCATATCCAAAACTTCTAACATCATAGCCTCTTTCTGTTATATGATTATCAAGGTCATCATATACCTGAGTCATATCAAGTACAGTTCCATCAAGAACCATAAGACTTCCTTCAGCCATAAATGTCTCATATTTCTGCCTCATAGCCAACGGCAATCTCATAAGTGTACGAGACGTTATATAGTTTCTCGTCTTTACACCAAACTGACCATTGGATAAAGGAAAGAGGAACGTAAATGCACAGAAGTCATCACCCTGAGACAAGTCTGCACCAAGGGAACACGGCATCTGCCAGAAATCTCTCTTTCTATGAGGAAGTGTTTCGTCATATGTAAAGTAATATGTATAACCCTCCATCGGAATACCGAATCTCTTCGCAAGGATATCATTCCTAGCATCAGGGACTTTCTCGGCTCTTTCTTTATCAAGCTGATAAGTCTCATAAGATACAGTCTTTCCGAGATTAGGATTAGCTTTAAGCCACATATCAGGGTTATCAACCTCGTCTATATCATCCAGTTTGTACCACCAGATAGATACATGAGGATTTATATATTTACCCTTTAATATGTCTGCTAATTCCATTTTGATTGTGTCGCCGATACCGTTTCTTACAGTACCTTCTGAACTTGTCGCTAAGATAAAGTAATCCTCCATCTCAGGACCTCCTTTAGAAGCACCCTGCTCAACAGCACCGACAATATTCTCTTTAACATCGCCCGAGAGCCACTCATCGATTGTGGTTATTTTATTACGGAGTCCCTGAAGCTTGTCAACCGACATTGGCCTGATTTCAAGCAATGAACCGGTGAGGAAATTCTCGATTCCCTTCTTTGTAGGAGCAAGCTTCGTACGTTTAGCTTTAGAGCCAGTAGTGTTCTGAAGTGAACCCTCTGTTAACATCTTAAACAGCGGGCCACGCGCTCTAGTAATTGCCGTACGTATAGGTGACATAACTTCTTCTGCCTGCTTCATTGTAGGAGCAGTTGTTACCTGATGAGTAGTGGAGGTATCTACATTCAGGAAAAAGCTTTGAATGCATGATGCATACATCGACTTTGCGGCACCTCTGGCGACTATAAGATATTGTTTATTAATCAAGCGCTTCTTGATTCGCTTGGTTACATATCTTCCTCCATGATTATTCTCGCTCGGCTCGTATACACTTCTTTCTTCAAAGTAGTACCAACCGAATACTTGTTCTGCCCACAGCTTAAATGAATCAAGTAACTCTAAGTCACTACCATCGGTAAGTGTGAGCTCATCATTACAATAAGCAATAAAACCCTCTACAGCTTTATCATCATAGTATACACCAGGATTCTTTATAAGATCATCTATACGGTTCATCTCCATAGAGACTTCTCTGCATACGGGTATCTCTCCGCGTAATACTGCGTCACGGAACATACCGTAATATCTCGGTACAGCCGTGTTCGATAAAGCCATTTTGAATTTTCTCCCTATTGTTTAAAATTTCTAAGAGTATCGATATCTTCTTTAATACCCTTACCTAAAGTGAATACAGAAGCGGCAGGGTTTACTAAAGCTGAAGAAATAATAGCACGGCCTCTGTTCTTATCACCGACACTACCGGCAAGAAGTCTAAGTGAAGTAATTGGCATTCCTGATACAGCTGCTACAATAGCTGCGGTACGCATTCTGCCTTTCTGAGCTTCACGCTTATTCATCTTCCTATATTCTGCTTTAAGTCTTGCTTCTTGTTTCTTGACTTCCTGCTTGTATTTCCTCTGCTCAGCAAGCATTCTCTTATATTCTTGCTTTTCAGCTTTTAACTGATTTTGCTCCATCTTCTGTCGAGCCTTTTCGGCTTTCAACTGAAGCTGTTCTGTCTTACGCTGATTCTTTTCAGCTAACATTTGCTGTCTAAGAGCTTCACGAGCAGATTTCTCTCTGGCTTTTGCTTCTGCTGTCTGTGCTCGTTCGTTAGTAAGCTGTGTTCTAGCTTTCTCTCTTTCAATAGCACTTCTAGCTTTCTCTTCAGCCATTCTATTCTTAAGCTGTTCTTTTGCAACCTGATTCTGAACTCTCTGAGTTCCATAGCTGAGATTTCTGCTCTTTATATCTGTCTTAGCAGCGTGCTTCTGATTAGCCATCTGAGCCTGTTTGAGTCTGAGACTGTCTCTATTTGTTCGATAGCTCTCAGTCTCCATGACTCTTGATCTATGACGATCTACAGCTTCTCCATATCTTTCGGACAAGCTTCTGTGAGCGTGATCATTAGGAACACCATCTCCATCGCCATCACCGAAAGTGAAACGACCACGCTTATCATGATTTCTATTGAAATGCATTAAATATTCAGGCATCTTGTCCTCCTTAATTGCTGCCACCACCGCCACGCAGCTTCTTAACTGATAATGCTATACCAAGGGCTGTAACACCCAGACTTCCTATAGTACCGAGCATATCCATTCCCTTAATGAACTTCTCGCCGGCAGATACCTGCTTAGGTGCAAAGTAATCACTATACTGACGTTCCATTGCTTCACGATTAAGAATTGTCCTTAACTCTGCATCAGATAACTCAGAAAGATCATATCTTACTTTACCGCCGGGCTTAACAAACGGGTTTACAAGTTCCTTTGTATACCTTGTGGCATCTCTGAAACCTTCAGCGGCACTCTTAGCATTCTCAAGATCTTCTCTTACCCATCTGTCAGGGTCATTTAAAGCATCCTGATCTGCTCTCTTATTAGAAGGTTTCTGTAAATTTTTCTGAATCTCGTAATTATATCTTTCCTGACCTTTAGGACTAAGGGTTGATCTACTTCTATCGTATACTCCAGATATTCTTTCGGCACCTTCAGTAGGTTGTCTTGTTTTCACGTTATATGAAGTATACATCGGTTCATAAACTTCATATCTGTTCTTATACGGACTAGTTGTAAACTGTCCTCCGCCGGGACCAGCTCCCTTATGCCAGGGATTAAAGTGCATTAAATAAGCCATAATTTCCTCCTTAGTCAGCGGCTATAGTTATTCGCCATTCTAACTCTTTCAGTGAGTTATCCAAAGCCGTTGCTAACGGTCCTGTCTGTGGCGGGTCAAAGAATTGCTTTGTTTTCATTGAAACGTAAGTTTTTACAAGATTAAGTCTCTTACTGTTACCTAGAAATTCATCCCATGTAGTAGTATTATCTTCTATAGAAAATCCTTCTTCGGGACCAACACCTAACTGATTAAGAATAGAAAGCGCCGAGTTAGTACATCTGATTACATCGGGATCGAATGCTGTATCATCTGGCGATATCCCTACATCTTTTTTAACGGAATCAAGAATACTATTTTGATTTCCGATTGGCTCTAAAGGATCTCCCATACTTTGTTCCTCACTTTACTGTTACATCATTCTTAATAACGTATCCAACCTTGCCTTTAGATGTTACTCTGTAGTAATTACCTACATCACCATCTTTACTGATGACAACACAATCTCCCTTCTTAAGAATAACATTGATCGGAGCGGATTTCATAGGCTCTTTTCTCACATATGTTACTTCAGAAGATATTGTTCCAACAGGATCGAATTCTACTTCATCCTCGATATTTTCATGAACTTCCTCAACAACGGGCTCCTCGACGATATCTGTTTCCTGAATGGGGACTTCTTCCTCGTAAATCTTTTTACCTTCTAACATGATTACCTCCTTAGTGTTTCCATGGGCATGTATCATTTTTTGTTCTTTCTGGCATAATTATAGTTAATAAACTTTCATCACCATAATGTATTGCCTGATGTGTATTATTCTCGGTGCAGATTAGATACTCCGGATTGAGTAGGAAGTCTGTATTACAGTTTATATCCGTTAACAAAATGGGGTTCATATGGTGTACTATTAAGCGCCCCGTTATCAGACGATCTTTTATACCTAAATCACATCCGGAGTCCCTAACAATAATTAGGTCTCTAATCTGTTTCCATTCTCTCGAACGATAGAATCTTTGATTTACATATCTGTCAAAACCGAAAGTTTCTTTTCCTACTTGTCCACCAAGGGATAAGTATTTGAATCGTTCTTCGAATGTTGGGAGTTTAATTAATTCTGAGTAACACTTTATTTTGCTCATATAAACTCCTCTTACTCTGCACCGGTGTATTTTTTCATAGCTGTAATAGCATCGAGATAAAGCTTATCTGATTTCTCCTGAGACTCAATAGCTTTAGTCTTAGCTTCCAGAAGTTTATTCTCTAGCTTGAGTTGTTCTAACTCATATTTAGCTGTAGTGGCACCAAGCTTTAAAAAATGTGTTATTACTTGAGCAGAAGCAGTTCCTTCTCTTAATTGCTTCTCAGCCAAATTCATAGCTAGAGAAATATTTTGCTGTTCTCTAGCTTCAGGTGTCGAAGCCGGCCGTGCTCTTTTTGCTGGCTCCGCAGAGCTTTGCTTTTTAGGTCTCGGCATGAGTGAACTGCCTCCTTTCTATTTTGATTTGTTCATAGCACTTAAAAGAGTCCACAAAGTATGGAGAAACCAAAAGACTCTGAAAGGAGATAATGGAAAGATAATATCTTATTTACTTTGTGAACCCTGCTAAGTACTATGAATAATATTAGAAAAGAGGCCCCGGCATTATTACAGACCGAGGCCCCAATTCACAAGAGGGTTATTATGGAAGTTGTTACATACTCATCTGTTCAATAGTTTTTCTGTAGTTTTCACGCTCTTCCGGATTTCTAGCATTCATCATCATCTGCTCGAGATGCTTTATGATCTCGTCATTACTGTGCCTGCTATAACCTTCTTCATATGAATTTCCTCTATAGGACTGACCGTCACGACTCGTATATCTTCCCATAGAGTCTCTACCTCTACGATAAGATCCATCATTAGGGTTGCCTCTTCTTTCATAAGAACCGTAAGCGTAATCTTCGTCATATCCTCTAGAGTAATCCATACCGTAATCTCTAGAATAACCTTGAGCTGCTGCCTGCTTCATAGCTTCAACTGTTTCAATGTCCTTTAACATGTCAACAAGTTCGCCCATAATACAGATGTCTTCTTTTGTGAACTGTTCTTTTCTGTTCAACTGATCCAGCTCTTCTTCCATTCTATCTTTTGTGTTTAACAAGACTTTCATTTCAAATTCCTCCTTCCCTTAGGCGATTCTCTTAATAGACAGACTACCGTCTATTACGTTAATTGTGGGAGTAGGAACCGTTGTGCCGTCTGTTACGCCGCTAACGTATTCAACTGATGCGGTAAAACAGCAGTTAATAGGAACATCAACTGTAGCTCTGCTTGTTACATTACCATACTCATCAACTGCAGCAGGGGTGAAAATTGCTCTACTACCCTGTTCAGCTTCGCCCTGTATAACAATAGCTGTTGCTATAGGTGTTATTGTTCCTTCAGTAGGAATCGAGATGTTTCCTGTGAACTCGAGTTCATATCTGGCAAAACAACCATTACCTCTTCCACGCAGAGTAAAAATACCTGATCCAGCGGAGTGAACTACATTACCGTTAGGACAGCGTATAGAATCAAGAAACGGAATTGGTGTATTAAGTGGTACTACCTCTACCGAATCCCTTGTTAAATATTCTGCCATAAGAGTCACCTCGCTTTATGCACCACAGCCACATCCGCAGCTATTGTTGCAGGTAAAGATAGGCGTTCTGCCGTATACCGGCGTTGTACCAACCGGGCATGTATCAAGTCTATTATAGATGCTATCAACAATCTGCTGATTCTGAGCAGTCTGAGATGCCTGGCCACGAGCAAAGAGAATTTCCTGACGAAGCTGAGCAATCTCGTCGTTCTTTGTATCAATCTTATCGGAGCACATCTGATCCTTAATAGACTGAATACCACCATTAATAGCATTAAGCAGAAGCTGTGTGTTCTGTGTGTCAGATGTTCTTGTAGCACAAGCTTCACGAGCAATATCTGATCCGAGATTTGCTGTAGCGAGTCTGTTCTCACAGCAGCAAGAAGCAAGCTGAGAAGAGAGTGAATTAATATTCTGTCCAATAAACTGTGTATCAGTAAAGCGCTGATTCATAGAGTCAATAACTCCATTACATCTAGCAACTTCAGCATTTGCAAAGCCCGTGGTGATAGCTGTCTGAATTCCGCTAAGCTGACCTGATAAACCTGCGTTATCAAATCCTCGATTAACGTCATTCTGTGTCTGTGTGTTCCAGAGATAGGGCATTACACCATCACCGCCGAAACCACCAAATCCGCCACCGTTATTCCAACCACCAGCGAAGAGAAGAAGCAGAAGAATCCACCATCCATCTCCCCAACCGTTGCCGAAGCCGGCGCAGCCATTTCCATAACCGCCGTACATCGGAGCTACGGGCATTACCATGTTGTCTGATCCATTAGAAACCATAAGTTTCCTCCTTAAAAATTTATTTCTATCGTTGCAACTAATAGAATACAAATATAGAAGGCAGTATGGTCCGATTATTAAGGACTATACCGCCCTTAATAAATTATCCAAGCATTTGTCTAATCTGTGGATTGTTTTTCATTTGCATGACCTTTGTTACTTGATCTTGAGTAACCTGATTAGTGTTTAACAGGTGCTGCAAAATCTGGTTAGGGTCATTCATTCCCTGAGGAATATTGTATTTTTGACTTAACATGGCTAGCGGATTCTGTTTGAACTGAGCTATCATATTAAGTGGTGTATTTTGATACGGATTAAATTGCTGAAAGATCGGACTAGGCATTTACATCCTCCCTAGCCGGTTTCTTATAATTATTTGGTTTACTACTATTATTAGACCTCAACATTTCCTTAATTTCATTCTTAAAGTTGTTTAAATCATCCTTTGTAACGTAGTTGTCGGCTGATACTTTATTCTGTGTATTAACATTATTCATCGGATCATTCTGCGGCTTTTCTACGTATTCGAGGATCTTAAACTGCACTGGTCTTCCGAACTGATCTACAGACTTTGTATAGATTACCGGTTTCTCCATATCAATTAGTATAGCCATACATGATGGAGCTACCGGGTAAGCCTTAGCATCCTGTTCACCTAATACATAAGCAGCAACAAGATTATTAATGCCAGGCTGTGTTTGAGGCTGCCTTTGAGTATACATCGGCTGCATAATCTGCGGTTGCATACCAGTAAATTGAGAAAATGTTGGGGTGTAAGCCATGAATTATTCCTCTTTCATAAAATAATATATCGGGACCTTTTTACCACTGTCCCAAGTGTCCCAGTAATTACCATCCATAACAGTAACAACATGAGTTCCTGTCGCTAAAACATACAGTCCACGCGGATGATCCCTGCAGAAGTCTTCAATTGTATAACAATCTGGACATTCATTAGGGATTACATGCCGCTTGAAACCGTTTTGTCTGAGTACAGCTGCCCATACTGGGTTAGATGAGGGCATATCTTTCATCTCAAAAGCTTTTGCACTAACTAAAAGATATGTGTTATCCCAAGTTTCTTCTAAAGCTAATGTTAAAGCTCTTATTGTGCAATCTCCGACTTCGTTTTTATCGGGATTTGGATTATAACGTACCCAGCTCATTTTGAATTAAACCTTCTTTAAATATTTTAGTGATACCCACATCTCTCCGCCAATTCTAGCCCATCCGCTTCTGGTCTCGAAAACAGACACAATAGCACCATTCTTGAGTTCACCAACCTTATTAGAGTTGTCAGGCTTTACTTCTGGAGTATTACGGATAGCCAAAAAAGTTCTGATGTTTATAACTTCGTAATCAGTTATTTCAGGAGCAGGAGTCGGTTCAGGTGTAGGCTCAGGTGTAGGCTGAGGCTCTGGTTCTGGATCTTTAGGGAGTAATTTCTCAATAGCAGACCAGTCAGGATGCATAATACCATAAATATACGTATTAGTCTTAGAGTACGTGCATTTAGATACCTTATCTTTCTTGTTGCCTTCTTCAGTGTAGTAATTGTTAGCATCTACGCCGATTATAATCCCGACATGACCACAATCACCAAAAAAGATAATATCACCAACTCGACCAGCTGACTTAGCTACCTTCCAACCCTTCCTGCTCATATAAGTCCAGAACTGTTTACATCCTGCTGCTTCATTCAAAGCTGGCTTTGGCATACCAAACCAGTCTCTGATCTTAGCAAATGAACCACCGAATATCGGAAGGAGAATCTGAACAAACGCCCAGATTACAAAAGTTGCACACCATTGAGCTCCTTGCTTCTTAGTGTTAAAAAACTGCCAAGCTTCAACGTCGAAATATCTATTATACTTGGTAATATTCGTTCCCGTCTCTTTATAGTCAACCTGATTGGCTAAAAGAGCAAGCAACAGGCCTATCAGTTCATCAATTGTCTTCGGTATTACGGCCATATTAGCCTCCTTCTGACAACTGTTTCTTGTATTCAGCATCAGAGATCTTGATGACAACACCTGCAAGAGTACCGAGACCGCCAAGTACGGCTGTAATGATAGCAGGGATTTCTCCAGTCTGAACTGCTGCTAAAATACCAAGAATAAATGTGCACACAGGGGTGGCAAGAAGCATTACCCACTTAAGAATGTCATAAACTTTGTCTGGTAATTTCATTTTGAGTTTTTCTCCTTTCATTTAGTTGTAAAAAGTACAATAAACATAGAACCAATTACGAAAAATAATACGAGACCAAGAGAAATCGAAAGATTATCAATTGACATCATGTAAGATAACGCTTTTGATATTCTTCTCTAATGTACTCGCTGGCCATTCTTGTAAGTCCATTTGCAAATTGCGGATGGGTTTCACAATACTTGTTGTATGTATCTATATCTAGAATCTGTTGTCTAAATGATTCATCCGAGTGATATCGTCCGTCATGTAGTTCATCAGCAAATCTAAGTATGTGAGTCCGAGCAAGTATGGCCTGATGCTGTGATTGGTCTTCTTTTACTTTTCGTAATTCTACTTTCATCTCTGATACAATTTGTTTTACTTCTTTAATGTCTTCTTTTTTCTTATCATGTCGCTGTATCAAGAACTGGATGAAGGTGAACAATGCTCCACAACTTAATAATCCGAATAGATAATTAAGAATGAGTTTTGTAGTCTCGTCCATTAATCATTACCTCCTTCCTAAGTTTTACAGATTAACATTAATAATTTCCATATTTCTCACTTCTGTTCCATGATATTTGAAGATCTAGTGGGTCTTGCAGGACCTCTATAATGCATAGAATACCGAAAAGATACATTACAGATTCTTCACTAAACCTTCAAACACCATGAAACATACCATGAATTTTACCCCCGGAGAAATTTTTGGG
>Ga0247609_10000407_pt1 | contig 61332 bp, 48 predicted proteins | sample 172DNAGHGlowgp2_FD_193487 | JGI IMG/M metagenome (GOLD analysis project Ga0247609, IMG submission 193487) | Sheep rumen microbial communities from Palmerston North, Manawatu-Wanganui, New Zealand - 1728 DNA GHGlow gp2 | ecosystem: Host-associated > Mammals > Digestive system > Stomach > Rumen ... | reverse complement strand
TGCAGGAATAGCAGATGACATGCTTACTACTACAGTTATGGCAGCTACATGCCCTGTAATTATTTCACCTGCTATGAATACCAATATGTATAAAAATCCTATAACCCAGAGAAACATTAATTCTCTAAAGGAATATGGATATAAATTTATTGAACCTAAAGCAGGAAGGTTAGCATGTGATGATGAAGGTGTTGGAAGAATGCCAGAACCTGAAGAATTGTTTGATTATATATGTGATGAATTGTTATTTGAAAAAAAACTAATTGGTAAAAAGGTTTTAGTTACAGCAGGACCTACAGTTGAAGCTATTGATCCAGTTAGATTTATTACTAATCATTCAACAGGTAAAATGGGTTATGCAATTGCCAGAGTAGCAGCAGCAATGGGAGCAGAAGCGACACTTATAAGTGGACCAACATCAATTGAGCCACCAATAAGAGTTAATACAATAAATATAGAATCTGCTAAAGAGATGTTTAAAGTAGTTAAAGATCATTTTGATGAATCAGACATTATTATTAAGTCAGCAGCAGTTGCTGATTATACACCTTGTGAGTATGTTAATGAAAAAATTAAAAAGTCAGATGACGACATGAGTATTAAACTTAAAAGAACAGATGATATATTAGCATACGTTGGTGAAAATAAACGAGATAATCAATTTGTATGTGGATTTTCAATGGAAACAGAGAATATGCTTGAAAATTCAAAGGCAAAGTTAAAAAAGAAAAATGTTGATATGATAGTAGCTAATAATATAAAAGTTGAAGGAGCTGGATTTGCTACAGATACTAATGTAGTTACATTCATAAAGGAAAATGAAGTAAAAGAATTACCAATAATGAATAAGTTAGATGTTGCTTATGAATTGTTGAAATCTATATCTGATGAAATTATTTAATAAAAATCATAACCAACCTTTGTAAGGCTGGTTATGATTTTTTTATTGAGTTGTAGTGTTAAGTTTTGTATAATTAAAAAGTGAGAATTGTATAAAGGAGAAGTTGAAAAATTATGGGATTTTTAAAAACTTTAAAAGAAAAGGTATTTAAACAGGATTTAGAGAATTATGAAAATGCTGGCATGATTTTTGCGGTTAGACTTCTTTTTGAAGATAGATGCAGGATGCCTATGCCAGATGACATGGATAAAATCATGAAGAAGCATTTAGGTAGTACTACAATGCTTTCATATAGTGATGAAATGACTGGATATATGGCAAATGATTATAAAGTTCATTATGAAGATGATGATGATCTTCCTGTACAGTTATTAATTATGAAGTGTGTTGAAATAGATGAACCAGTAATGGACGGTCTTGAGATATCGCAATTATGGGATTGTCCTGATGGTGAGGAAATACTTAAGACATGCAAGTATCAGGTTGTTGCTAATGATATGTTAGCATCAGGACTTGATCATAAGGTAAGGGCAGAAATGCTAGTTAATTTTATTGAAGCACTTGTTGAAATGTATCCAACGTGCAAGGCTGTTGTGGTTGAAAAATCCAAGAAGATGTTTACAAGAGAAGACATTGTAAATTGTAATATTCCAATGGATTTAAAATTTATACATTATGCTGTAAATGTTCGTTCATTTAATGTTGATGGAACGAATGATAAAATTGTTGATACAATTGGAATGAGTACATTATATTTGCCTGATTTGCAGTATCATTTTACTGGAATGGATACAAAAGATGTGGTAAATCATGCTTATAATCTATTATCTTATATTTATGATAATAAAAATCCAATTGAATCTGGTAATACAGTGGATGGCCTTAAGCAGGGATTAATTAACATGGATGTTCAGTGGAAGGTTCAGTATGAAGAATCATTGATTCAGCCTATACGAGAAGTTTTAGATGTTAACATGGGTGAACATGCAGCAGGAAAATAATATAGATTTTGGTGAATGTAGTCTTAAGCCTAATAAAGAAGATAATATTACTGATGATATCTCATTAGTTTATAAAAATTGCAGATTTGAATATGTTAGTACATCGTATCCTGATAGTAAACTTAAATCTAAATTTTACAATTGTAGTTTTTATAATTTTAAGGGTAGTAATGCATATTTTGAAAGATGTGCATTTGGTGGAAAACCAAATGATGCACTTAACCCATTTAGAAATGTGAAAGTGAAGGATTGTTATTTTTCTAATATGAATCATTACCTTCCAAAGGATACACATGTTGATGGAACACAAATATACGGATATGCTGAATTAGTTAGAGATGAGAATGGTGATCCAATTCTTGATGCAAAAGGAAAGAGACAATATATAAATCCTCTAGATGCTAAAAATATTAAGTTTGATAATTGTAGATATGAAATTCCAAATATTGTATATGAGATTAGACCAGAGGATATTGTAAAAGATGAAGAACCAAAGGTTGCAACAATAAATGCATGTTTAATGGTTCAGTTAGAGTATTCAGCTGGATATGATATTCATTTTAATAATTGTATTCTTAATGGTGGTGGATATACTATTTATTCGCATGCAGGTAGAATTGGAACACTTAGCGATATTTCGTTTGATAATATAAAAGTTGGCGCAGGTAGATCATATGGTGTTATTTATCCAGATATTGATCCTGATACAAAGATTAATAATCTTAATGCAACTGATAGTCTATATATTGGTAGTGCGTTTAAAGAAAATGGAATATTAAAGCTTAGTGTAACTAATGATACAGCTAGGGATAGAAAACTTAAAGTTATTACTGATAAAGGCGAGAATATTTTTACAATAAAGGCAGGCCCAACAGATAAAACTTTAAATACGCCAGGTTATGAAACATTTGATAATATGCCATTTGATATTTTAAAACAAGTACCGGGAGATCCTAAATACGCAGTTTGTTTTGATGTGACAGATTCAAATAATATTAAACAGATTAGATTCTTTAATGAAACTAAAGAAGAAGTTTATATAGACAAATTTAATTCTAGTGAGGATAATGTACTTCTTTCTGGAAAATGTGGTTTTAAAAATGCTGATGTTTCATTTACATTAACTAATGATTACGTCCTTACAATTTCTGGAAATGGTGATATGGATAATTATCATTCTGGAAATATTCCACCTTGGTGGGAATATAGGGACTTTATAAAGAAAGTCGTTATTGAAGATGGAGTAACATGTGTTGGAGCCTTTAGTTTTTGGGATTGTTTTGCATTAGAGGAAGTAGTGTTAGCTGATAGTGTTAAACAAATTAATGGTAAAGCATTTAAAAACTGTATTACTTTATCAGAGATAAATATAGCAGATGATGTTAAAGTGATTGAAGAAGCATTTGTTGGAGCCTTTAAATATGCTGTAGCTAATGGGCTTTATCAGAATGAAGAAAACAATAACACATCTGATAGTAAAGCAAGTAATACAGTTAAAAATAATACATCTGTAGATAAAAAGGATACTATTAAAATAAATAAAAAACAAATTAAAGTTGGTAGTATTATAAAAGATAAGAAAACAGGATTTGTTTATAAGGTTACTAGTGTTAAAAAGGGTTATAATCTTAAGTTGATTAAGTGTACAAAGAAATCTAAAATAATTAAAGTTAAAGGCAAAGTAAAAATTGATGGTGTGAATTTTAAAGTTACATCAATTGGTAAGAAAGCTTTTAGAACTAACAAGAATGCAAAGGTGATATATATTTATAAGGGTATCACTAATATTTCAAAGGGTGCATTTAAAAAGTGTAAGAAACTTAAGAAAGTTGTTGTAAAGAATAAGAAGTTTACAAAGAAATATTTAAGAAAAAGAGGACTTTCTAAGAAAGTAAAATATGTTATTGCTAAGTAGTTTAGACTTAAATGGAAGGATTAAAAATGGAAATTTGGGATTTATATGATAGAGATGCTAAGAAAACAGGTGAAACATGGGAAAGAACTTATGGTAGTTTTAGATTAATTCCTGAAGGAAAATATCATATGGTTGTTGATATTTTAATCAAACATGTTGATGGAACATATCTATTAACAAAGAGACATCCTGATAAGGATGTATATCCAGGATATTGGGAAGCAAGTGCTGGAGGTTCAGCTGTTTCTGGTGAAGAACAATTAGAAGCAGCTAAGCGAGAAATGTTTGAAGAAACAGGTCTTAAATCCGATAATTTTACACTTGTAAATCACTCATTTAGTGATAAGAGTCATAGTATGTTTTATTCATATCTTGCAGTAGTTGACTGCGATAAAGACTCTGTTGTTTTACAGGAGGAAGAAACAGTTGATTATAAATGGGTTGACAGAGATGGATTGAATGAATACATAAATTCTGACTTAGCAATACAATCACATAATAATAGATATAAGAAATATTTTGATGTTTTAAATACTTTATATGTATCTGATTTAGATGGAACTCTAATGAAGAATGACAAGAGTATTTCAGAAGAATCGGTCAAAACTATTAATGATTTGTTATTAAAGGGCATTACTTTTACTGTTGCAACAGCAAGATCTCTTGGAAGTGTAAAACATATAGTTGAACCTTTTGATTTAAAAGCACCTATGATTATTAGAAATGGTACAGCTTATGCAGATCCTAAAATTATGGAAGTTACAGAGAAGGCGCTTTTTACAAAGAGAGAATTAGTTAAGCTTAAGGAGATTTTATTAGACCTTCCATATAATGGTTTTACAAGTATTTGGAATGGTAATGAGATGACAAAGGTATTTGCTGAAGGTAAGCATTCTTCTGGAATTGATAAGTATATTGATGATCGAAAAGGTGCAAAGGACATTAAACTTGTAAGTGATATTAATGAACTATTTAATGGTGATGTTGGATATATTACTATGATTGATGATTTGGAGTGTATGCAACCGATTTATGATAAAGTTAAGGAAAGTGATGAATGGGAAGCGGTTCTTCAAAAGGATTCATATGGAGATGAGTATTGGCTTGAAATTTGTCCTGGTAACAGTACTAAGGCTAAGGCTATCTTGAAACTTAAGGAAAAGATGAATTTTGAAAAAGTGGTAGTCTTTGGCGATTCAGTTAACGATATACCTATGTTTGAAATCGCTGATAGTGCTTATGCTGTTGATAATGCTATCCCAGAACTAAAGGAATATGCTACAGAAATAATAGCATCTAACGAAGATGATGGAGTTGCAAGATTTTTACAAAGTATTTTATAAAGAAAAGCTTTGAAAGAAAGGACGAAAAATGAAACTCGAAAGAATTATAAATAGTTTGCTTGAACAGGACATGTATAAATTTAGTATGGGACAGGCTATATATCATCAGTTCCCAGATTATAAGACAACGTGGACTTTTAAGTGCAGAAATAAGGATGTTAAGTTTACTGAAGAAATGGTTCAGGAAATTAAGGATCAGATTAAGGCTTTTTGTGAAATAAGATTTACAGAGGATGAACTTGAATATCTTAACAATATTAAGTGGATTAAAGGTTCTTATGTTGATTTCTTAAGACTTTGGGAACCAAGATATGAAGATTTTGAAATTACAACTGATGCAGAGTGTGGTCTTTCAATAGAAACAAGAGGTACATGGCTTAATACATCAATGTACGAAATTCCTACACTTGCAATAGTTAATGAAGTATATTTTAGAATGGCATATGATTATAATGAACTTATAGAGAGTTTTAAGGAAAAACTTGAAGAGAAATATGAAAATTTAAAAACAGGTCGTTGGCATATTGGAACTTTCTCTGAGTTTGGATTAAGAAGAAGACTATCAGCAGAAGCACAGGAGATGGCAGTAGATAAGTTCTCACATCTTAATGATACATTGCATTCTAGTTCAACATTTGTTGGAACAAGTAATGTATATCTTGCAAAGAAAAATAATTTAAAACCAGTTGGAACTATGGCTCATGAATGGATTATGTGTACAGGTCAGGGAAATCACAAGCATAATCCAGCATATTCAAACTGGTATGCCCTTAATGCATGGGTACATGAGTACGGTATTCTTAACGGAACAGCACTTACTGATACGATAACAACGGATTGTTTCCTTAGAGATTTTCAGCTTACATTTTCAACTTTATTTAGTGGTGTAAGACATGATTCAGGTGACCCTATTGAATGGGGCGAAAAGATGATTAGTCATTATGAATCACTTGGTATTGATCCTAATACTAAAACTCTTTTATTTAGTGATAGTCTCGATTTTGAAAGAGCTGATAAGATATTTAGACATTTTATGGGTAAGGCTAAGGTAGCATTTGGTATAGGTACATATTTAGCAAATGATACTAAAGTTCCACCGCTTAATATTGTTATGAAAACAACCCTATGTAATGGACAGGATGTTGCAAAGATATCTGATGTTGAAGGAAAAGGCATGTGTAAAAATGAAGAATATGTTGATTATTTAAATAGATGCATTAAGTGGCGCATGGATCACGAAAAATAATAACAAAAAAGTCAATTATAAAATGCTTTGATAAAAGTCTGCTTATTTGTTGAATTATATATCCTTTTATGTTAATATGGTTAACGGAGTGTATAAATAATTTAAATACATGAAAGGAGTGCTTTGATATACAAAGCAAAGTAACATGGGAAATTTTGAAGGAAAGATGAAATGGCATTACTTTTTAGCGTTCTTTTGGATGTGGGTTGTAGCATATAGTCAATTTTCAAGTTTTACAACCGCAACAAGTGATAATTATTTTAAAAGTGATGATCCAAAGATGCAGCATTTTATGGATGAGATGCTTGTTAGAAATCCTGGTTTTAAAAATGCAGTTTCTACATATGGATACATTTGTATGATTCTATGTATACTTGCTGTTGTGGCAGGTGTTGGACTTTTAATGTTCAAGAAATTTGGTCCATACTGTGTTTTGGGCATGTATTTTCTTAATCTTATTAATAATGCCATATTTGTTAATCAGTACCAAAAAGTTGTTAATAGTTTTCCAAGCGCAAAAGAAGTTGGTTTAGCAATGACATCAGGAATTTCTGCTGGAATATTATTTAGTTTGGTATTCATTATTTTAAATATTTGGTACTTTATTAAGAGATTGCATTTATACAAGTAATTATTTTTGTGTTTAACAGGACCCGTGAGAGTGGGTCCTGTTTTTGAATATTTGGAAAGAAATAGGAAGGTTATGTATTTCTTCTTTGATTTGTGATAAAATTACTAGAAAGATAAAATATGATAGTAACGGGAAAGTGTAAAGGAAAATAGAAATAAAGGAGAAAGAAATGATGGAAACAGTAACAATTACAATTGGAAAACAGAAAAATATTGCTCTGATTGCACATGATGGAAAGAAGGCAGAACTTATAGAGTGGTGTAATGAGAATGCGGAAATATTAAAGAACCATTTTCTTTGTGGAACAGGTACAACTGCACGTATGATAACAGATGCAACAGGCTTACCAGTTAGAGGATATAATTCAGGTCCACTTGGAGGTGATCAACAGATTGGTGCAAAGATAGTTGAGGGAAAAGTTGATTTTGTTATATTCTTTTCAGATCCACTAACAGCTGCGCCACATGATCCAGATGTTAAGGCATTAATGAGAATAGCACAGGTTTATGACATACCATTTGCTAATAATAAAGCAACTGCTGATTTCTTGATTCATTCTACATATATGGAGCAAGAGTATGATCATGAAATAATAAACTTTAAGCAAAATATAGCAAATAGGGCAGAAACATTGCCTTCAGGGAAATAAACGTAGTTTGACAGTGATTTTGTTTGGATTTATGTAAAATTGACTGACGTTAATAATTTTTTAGAGATTTGTTCACAATTTGTTCTTAAATTATTTACAGAAAGTGGAAGATTTTATCGGTTTAAGTGATTATAATTATGGTATAAGATAAAGAAATAAAAACGTCATCCGAAAGTTGAAATTTTCTTTAAAAAGTCTAATTTTAAAAAAGTCATCCTTAACTCGTAAGAGTGTAAAAATAAATCTAACAAAACATAATATGTTGTCGAACATGAAACGAATTAATGGGACCATAATGATGGTCCCATTCGTTTGCACAAAAAGAAAAAATGATAAAAAAAGTGTAATTTATTTGCAATGATAGTATTTTTTTGGTATTATATTGATAAAGGGTAGACAATTTTATATTGGTTTAACGATCAACATAAAACGGAACTTGGGGTTTCGTTTTTTTAATCTAATATAGAATAGTGGGGTGTGAGTATATGGCTGGAATAGATTTTAAAACGTTTAAGAAAAGTGGACAATTTAGTAAGGATCAGCTTAAATATATAAAGGAAGCTTTTAAATTTTTAAGTGTCGATGAGATAACGGTATTTGCAACACCTAGATTTCAAGCACAACAGATGGCTATGATGATTGAAGGATATAGAAATGGCCTTAAAAAGGATCAGATAGAAATCTGCGCTAATCCAGAATTCGATGAGGATCAGATTGAACAGATATTAGAAGGTTTTTATGACGGCCTTACTATTGATGAGGTTTTAAGTTATGCATCACCTAGTAATAACAGGTTTGTTATGCAAAAGGAAAGATTACAGATTAAGAAAAATCGATAAAAGTATATAAATAGACGCATATCAGTGATGCAAATCATTATTGATGTGCGCTTTTTTTAGGAGATATTATGACAAAGTCTATGACAAAGGGAAGTCCATTAAAGTTAATGCTTGTATTTATGCTTCCTCTTTTATTTGGAAATATATTTCAACAAACATATAATATAGTTGATGCTGCAATTGTAGGACAGAATCTTGGAAAGAATGCTTTGGCAAGTGTAGGTGCAACATCATCTGTTTTGTTTTTTGTAATTGGATTTTGTAGTGGTTTAACAGCAGGATGCTCAGTTCCGGTTGCACAAAGATTTGGAGCTGGTGATATTAAAAGCATGAAGGATTATGTTTTTCAGGGATTTTTGATATCTGCTTTTTTCTCAATTACAGTAACTGTGTTAACAACACTTTTGTGTCATCCAATATTACATTTATTATCTGTTAATTCAAAAATATATGACGATGCATATAAGTATTTGTTTGTTATTTTTTTAGGTGTACCATTTGTTGTTTTTTATAATTATTTCGCTGGTATACTAAGAGCAGTTGGAGATAGCAAGACACCTTTTATTGCATTGGTAGTTAGTACAATTGTTAATATTGGTTTAGATTTATATTTTATTAAGGGAATTAAATTAGGATGCTTTGGAGCTGCACTTGCAACAATTATTTCACAGGGAATTAGTGTTATAATATTGCTTGTTTATATTTTACTTAAAATGAAGTTATTGCATCCAGAAAGAGAAAACAGAGAAGTAAATAAAAAGAAGTTATTAATTTCTTTAGGAATAGGATTACCTATGGGATTGCAATTTTCAATTACAGCTATAGGTAGTATGGTAATGCAAAGTTCAAATAATGGACTTGGAACACTTTATTCATCCGCGTTTACTTCAGCTATGAAGATTAAAGCATTTGCTATGTGTCCTTTTGATGCTCTTGCAGCTGCTGTTGCAACTTATGTAGGACAAAACTATGGAGCCGGTCTTATTGATAGAGTGAAAAAAGGAATTATGCAGGCTATGTATATAGGTTTTACTTATGGATTATTAATAGGCGTATTTTTAATATTCTTTGGTAAACCACTTAATCTTATTTTTATATCCAAAAAGGATGTTGAAGTTATAGATGCAGCTGGACAGTATTTAAGATGTTTGGGATTTTTCTTCTGGGCACTTGGTATATTAAATGTATTTCGAATGGCTGTACAGTCGTTAGGATATACTGGCAGAGCACTTGTTTCAGGTGTTTTGGAAATGATAGCTAGAATAATTGCAAGTACAGTATTTGTTCCAATATATAAATTTGATGCTATTTGTTTTACTGATCAGACAGCGTGGGTTACTGGAGCGGTATATATATCGATAATAACATTTATTACATTTAAGTCGATTAGTAAAAATGAGTTAGATAGAAAGGGGACGCATGTTTAGTAAATCAGATATTTCAAGAGATGAATTTCAGTTGCTTAATGGACAAAGTAGATGTGGATATGATTGGTGGTGGCATTCATTCACCGCTTATAATGAAAAAACTGGTGAAGCCAAACCATTCTTCGTTGAATTTTTCACTTGTAATCCAGCACTTGGTCAAAAAGAGCCTGTGCTTGGACAATCATATGAAAACATGAAAAGAGGAAGAAAGCCTTCATATTTGATGGTTAAGGCAGGATGCTGGGGTGAAGGAAAAGCTCAGTTGCACAGATTCTTCGGTTGGAAGAATGTAAGTGTAAAGAAGAGAGCTCCTTTTTCAATTAGCGCAGAGGATTGCTTCGCTAGCGAAAAGAGATTAAAGGGTAGTATAAGTATTTCAAAAGAAGAAGCAGAAAAGCACCCAGAGTGGATGTGTGATGCAGGTGAAATATCTTGGAATTTAAAAGTTAAAAAAGTAATTCCATATAATGTTGGATATGGTGCTGGAAAAATATTTAGAACATTACAATTATTTGAAATGTTTTGGCATGCTGAAGGTATGAAGACATTATACAAGGGATATATATATTATAATGGTGAAAAGTATATAGTAAGACCGGAAACTTGCTATGGATACGCAGATAAAAACTGGGGCAAGGATTTTACATCTCCTTGGGTATGGTTATCATCTAACAATCTTACAAGTATGAATACAGGAAAGAAACTTAAAAATAGCGTTTTTGATATAGGTGGAGGAAGACCGAAAGTTGGTCCTGTTGCACTTAAGGGAAAACTTCTTTCTGCATTCTTTTATGAAGGAAAGTGTTTCGAATTTAATTTTTCTAAATTCTGGACATTTACTCGTACAAAGTTTGATTGTAGGGAAACAGATACAAAAATAGTTTGGCATGTGGAACAGAAAACTTGGTGTAATAAAATGGTTACAGACATTACATGTGAGAAGAAGGATATGTTGTTTGTAAATTATGAAGCACCTAATGGATTAAAGAAACATAATAGATTATGGAATGGTGGTAATGGAAAAGGAATTATTTCATTATATAGACATGGCAGATTAATTGATAAAATAAAGTGTGAAAACGTAGGATGCGAATACGGAGAGTATGATGACTAAATTAAAAATAAAGATTGATCCAATCTTATGCATTGCAATTATTCTTGCAATAATATCATCCTTCTTCGTTTTTCCGGACGCTAAATATATTAAGTATATTGATTATAGAACCCTTGGAATATTATGGTCTTTAATGGTAATAATAAAGGGTCTTGAAGATAACATGTTATTTGAAAAAATAGCTAAGTTTCTTTTAAATAAATCTGATAGATTATGGCAGTTAATAGCGATTCTTATTTTTACAGTTTATGTAAGTGCCATGTTTATCACTAATGATGTAGCGCTTATAACTTTTGTTCCATTTACAATAATGGTATTAAGAAAGTGTAAAAAAGATAATTTGATTTTAATAGTAATTATCTTTGAAACAATCGCAGCAAATATGGGTAGCATGTTAACACCAATTGGAAATCCTCAAAATTTATACATATATGGTGTTTCAAAAATGAGTTTAGTAGATTTCTTCTCTTTGATGTTACCTTATAGTTTATTAACGATTGTTTTATTATGTATAAGTCAGATATTCCTACCGGGAAAAATGGATGTGGTAGATATTGCTGATGAACATAATAAACATATTGTTATTGAAAGTAAGAAACAGGTTTTAGTATATTGTTTATTATTTATCTGTGCACTTTTAACGGTATTAAGAATTATACCTTGTAGATATACTGTAGTAGCGGTATGTGCAGTGGCACTTTGGATTGATTATAAATTAGTCTTTAGAGTTGATTATGCTTTATTATTTACTTTTATAGCATTCTTTATATTCTCAGGTAATATTAGCAGAATTCCAGAAGTGCATGATAAGTTAGCTCAAATTATAAAGGGACGTGAGTTCGTTACATCAATTGCATTAAGTCAGATTATTAGTAATGTTCCAGCAACGTTATTAATTACTGGATTTACTCATAGATATAAAACAGTTATTTTAGGTGCTGATCTTGGTGGGCTCGGAACACTTATTGCTTCAATGGCAAGTGTTATATCATATAAGATTTATGCAAGAGAAAAAGATAGTAAAAAGTTTAAGTACATTATTTCTTTTACAGCAATAAGTATTGTATATCTTTCAGTTTTATTATCCTATGCTTTCCTTGTAGAACATAGAAATGTTGAAAGAAATATACATAAAAAGCAAGTAAAAAAAGTAGTTGAAGTAGAGTCGGATACTAGAGAGTTTAATGACGAACACCGTATTATGACTTTATTTGTACCAGGACTTGAAAAACATAGTTTAGAAGGAGCGTTATCATCTTTAGATGGATATGGCTTTTACAATGTTAAAGTTAAGGATAAAGAAGGTAATGTTCTTGAAATTGATTTTCCTAAATTAAGAGAATCAAAATATAAGATAACTAAAGAGTATGATAGTAGTGGTAAGTTTGTTGATAAAGTATTCTTTGTTGAAAGTCAGAGTATACCGGAGAATGTTAGAGCTGGAACAGATTTTGAAATAGTACTTACAGTAACAGAATAAAAAATAGATACCTCATAAGAGGTATCTATTTTTTATCTTAGTAGCGATTTGCTACTTATCAATACTATCTGTCCAATATTGCTGATTATATATATCTGTAAATAAATATGTGATTTTTACTTTTTTATCAGCAATTGCAATATTGCTAATTGTCATATTATCTGTAACAGTCATTTGCTCACCGAGTAAATAACTATCATTGTATTTACCGTCGTAAGAATAATAGTCGCAGATAAAATCTAATTTATCACCTACATTAAGTGATGACATGCTCTTTGCAATTGTGAGAGTTTCATCTTCATCATAATCAGTTTGAGCACCTGCAATATATCCTTTAGGATTTTCTTTATCAAAAACAATAATAAGTTTTGATTTAATATCATTTATTTTACAAGGAACATAACCAGTAGTAACCGTTTCATCATCAGTTTCAGTAGTATCAATATGATAATATGGAACAATCTGGTTATTAATTGCAAGCCAGTCTCTATCTGTATCTGCAATTAAATTTTTATTTTCATCAAATTCATATACATTATCAAGTCCGAGGTCAATGTAACCGCTTCCGTCATCAACATATGTGTTTTTATCAATGCTATGAACTAAATCCCATTGATCTTCAGAAAGTTTGATTATGCTTTCACCGTTATCATTAGTTTCAAATTTAAGAGCAGTAGAATCAAAGTAGTTTTCTGAAATGTATTCTGCCATATCTTCTGTTGGAAGAGCACGACCACTTAAGAAACTATTTGCAACATCTGTAAGTCCGTTTATTGAAATCTGACTGTCACCACTTAAGAAAGTCTGAAGTAGGGAACCAATCATATCAGAACTCATAGATGAAGAACCACCATCGCCACCACCAAGAAGTGAACCTAATGGATTTTGAGAACCACCAGTTGATATCTGACCACTTGTTTCAAGTGAAGCAAATTCCTTGATACACTTACTGTATTCATCGTCCATTCCGATGTTATCATAAGTATCTACAGCTTTATTTACATAGCTTGTTTTTCTATATGGGAAGTAGATTGAAACACCGTATGCATTTGTCATGGATGAAGAAGTTTGGTTATATTTAACGCTACTAATAATAGCAGAAGCTAAAGCCTTTCCTTCATCAGTTTTCATGTTATTTGCAAGGTCAACTAAGTCAACCTGATCGATTCTTGTATTTGCAGCAAATTCTCTAGTTTCATATCTTGCATCAGAAACAGCTTTATATTCTTTCTTTTCAATAAGAGAACTTATTGATTTTGAAAATTCTGAAAGCCTTGATGGAATTGTATTAGAAAATTCTGCCAAGTCTATTATTGATAGAGTAGTCTTTTGGCCACGGCACTGAGAAGCACATTTAGCTGTAAAATCATCAATGATATTTTTACCAATTTCAAGAGTTGGCATTGAAGTATCTTTTGATAACTTTGTTAACCAATTTGTGTAATACCAACCAATACCAGGTTCAGTTTCTTCTGAAGCAATAAGGTAGTCAGCATAAGGATCAAGCATAAGGGCTGTTTCACATGTTGCCATAAGACATGCATCAAATCCAATAAAGTCAAATTTGGTCTGAGCATTTTCAAGAGCCTTCTTGATTCCACCAAGTGTCATTGAACCATTCTTGCTCTGTTTTTCATCATATCCATAACCACTAACTGATCCACCACCGTGATCCCAAAGAATTAGACAATTTCTATTTGCTGGGAAATTTTGTTTACAGTATTTTATAAAATCAGTAAGGGTTTCAGGTTTTGTCATACCTTTATTGCCATCATCACTTACTAAGCATTTAAGGCCTCCATCTTTTACCTGATATATCTGGTTTGTACTATTGCTTACAATGTTATTTTTCCAACGTGCGCAACCACCGGTATAAACGATAATGTTAACGTTCTTAGCGTTAGTCGCATTAGCCATTTCGGTTAAGTCATTAGTAGCCATGCCTGATCTTGACTCAAGGTCGGTTCCGCACATATAAACCATAAGAGTAACAACATCATCTTTGTCACCCTTTATATTTGTATATTTTGCTCTTGAACCATCAGCCACGGATGAGTTGACTGAGTTCATGTTGGTAGAAGATCCGCTAGACTGATTACCTGAATGAACAGGTGAATTATTAGAAGATGTACCGCCTCCGCCACCAAATATGAGATAGGCAATTAATAATATAATCATAATTCCGGAACCACCAGCTGCACCTCTTGTTATGGCTTTACCTGAACCACTACCATGGTCAAATCCACCTGTGCTGTTGTTATGTCCGTTACCACTGCCTACAGGACCAGTTCCAAGGCCGTCGCCTCTTTTATCAACGGAACTACTGCCAGAAGTGGTATATTTTTTTCTGTTACTAGGTCTGTTATCTGACATATTTATTTTTGCACAATCAATTCTTCTATATGTAATTACACTTAATTCGCTTTGATTATGCGCTCCTTTCTAAAATATAGTCATATTAAAAACTACATTAAAGATTTTAACATATTGTAAAAAGTAGTTCAAGAGTCGTAAAATGTACATATATTAACAAATCCCCCGTTTAAATATTGACAAAAATAGTGATTGTGATAAACTATTTATTAGCGGTGCAATCGAAAAATTAAGGATTGCAATAATAGAGAAAGGCAGATGTATATATGAGAAAGATGGTTTTATCAGTTCTTGTTGATAATACTTCAGGAGCTCTAAACAGAATTGCCGGACTTTTCAGTAGAAGAGGTTATAATATTGATAGCCTTACAGTCGGTGAAACAGAAAATCCAAATCTTTCAAGAATGACAATTGTTGTTCATGGTGATGAGGAAATTCTTGAACAGATTTTTAAACAGATTAATAAGCTTGTTGATGTAAGGGAAGTCATTGAACTTAAGGATGATTCTTCAGTAACAAGAGAACTTATACTTATGAAAGTTGCAGTTGATGCTGCATCACGTGCACAGGTACTTGCGGTATGTGATATATTCAGAGCTAAGATTGTGGATGTTAGTACAGATTCATTAATTATCGAGCTTACTGGTAATCAGGCAAAACTTGATGCATTTATTGGTCTTATCCAGGGATTTGAAGTTCTTGAACTTGTTCGTACTGGTATTACAGGTCTTACAAGAGGAACTAACTAATTATGTTTATAAGTTATATTGCACATGAATGCAACATAACTATAATATAATATAATATAAAATAATATAATGGAGGCTATAAAAATGGCAAAGATTTTTTATCAGGAAGATTGTAATCTTTCACTTTTAGATGGAAAGACTATCGCAGTTATTGGTTATGGTAGTCAGGGACATGCTCATGCGCTTAACGCTAAGGAGTCAGGATGTAACGTTATTATCGGTTTATACGAAGGAAGTAAGTCATGGGCTAAAGCAGAAGCTCAGGGATTTGAAGTTTATACAGCAGCAGAAGCAGCTAAGAAAGCTGATATCATTATGATTCTTATCAATGATGAATTACAGGCTAACCTTTACAAGAAGGATATCGAGCCAAACCTTGAACCAGGTAACATGCTTATGTTCGCTCATGGTTTCAACATTCACTTTGGTCAGATTGTTCCACCAGCAGACGTTGACGTAACAATGGTTGCTCCTAAGGGACCTGGTCATACAGTACGTTCAGAATACCAGGCAGGTAAGGGCGTTCCTTGTTTAGTAGCTGTTCATCAGGATGCAACAGGTAAGGCTCAGGAAGTAGCACTTGCTTACGCTTTAGCAATTGGTGGTGCAAGAGCTGGTGTTCTTGAAACAACATTCAGAACAGAAACAGAAACTGACCTCTTCGGTGAACAGGCAGTTCTTTGTGGTGGTGTTTGTGCTCTTATGCAGGCTGGTTTTGAAACACTTGTTGAAGCTGGTTATGATGAAAGAAATGCATACTTCGAATGTATTCATGAAATGAAACTTATCGTAGACCTTATTTACCAGTCAGGTTTCGCTGGAATGAGATATTCAATTTCTAACACAGCTGAATATGGTGATTACGTTACAGGTCCTAAGATCATTACAGAGGATACAAAGAAAGCTATGAAGAAAGTTTTAGCAGACATCCAGGATGGTACATTTGCTAAAGACTTCTTACTTGATATGTCACCAGCAGGTGGACAGGTTCATTTCAAAGCTATGAGAAAGCTTGCAGCTGAACATCAGTCAGAAAAAGTTGGTGAAGAAATCAGAAAGCTTTACAGCTGGAATGGCGAAGATAAGTTAATCAACAACTAATCATATATTAATATAGAAAGAAGCTTTGAAGAATTTCAAAGCTTCTTTTTTGTGCCTTATTTATGTTAAATAAATATCTAATATCGTCTGAAAAACGACATAATACATTGAAATGTCGCTTTAAAAACGTTAAATGATTTATTTGATAAAAATCTATTGAAAATGTAGCATAAGAGGTATAGACTCGAACTACAACCTTAGAGATAGCGCTACCTTTTAAGGTGAAACTTAGGAGGAATAATTGATGAGGTATCTTAAATTTTTAGAAAGTATAAAAGAATGTGTAAGTAAAAAAGTAAGTGAAAGATATGGTGATGGATATGTGGTTACAATCCAGAAGGTTTTAAAGAATAATAGCCAATCAAAAGAAGCATTATTGATATCATCTAGTAAAGCAGATATCACCCCAACTATTTATTTGAAGGATTATTATTGTGAATATAAGGGAGGAAAAGAATTAGATGAGATAGCCAGTGATATTATTAATATTTATGAAAGATCCAGATTAGATGATGATGTAAATGTTGAAGTGTTTAAGAGTTTTGATAAGGTTAAGGATAGGATAGTTTTTAAGATTATTAATACAAACAGTAATAAGAAACTATTAGAGAGAGTACCACATAGGACTTTTATGGATTTATCCATAGTTTGCTTTTGCATACTAGATAATAATATGTTAGGGAAAGCAACAGCACTGGTTCATAATTCGCATATATTATTATGGGGAATTGATGAAGATGAATTATTTGAAAGAGCTTTTAAGAATACACCTATTATTATGAAACCTGTGATTAAATCTATGAGAGAAGTATTATCTGAAATATTAACATTTAATTTAATGGAAGAGATAGGGATTGTAAAAGAAGAACGAGATATGGAATTATCTGAGGAGACGGTTATATATAAATCAAAGGCTGATAATATTCTAGATAGAATAGATGGAATGCATGATGAAATAAATATGTTTGTTTTAACTAATAGCATAAAGTTATATGGAGCTTCATGTATTGCATATAAGGATTGCTTGAAAGAATTTGCTACGGAACATGGAACTGATGTGGTTTACATAATTCCAAGTTCGGTTCATGAAGTTATTTTAATTCCAAATATGGGATATATGAATCCAAGGGAGATAAATACTATGATCGAGCAAATAAATACAACAGAAGTGGAACCTACGGATGTGTTATCAAATCACATATATAAATACCGTAGGGAAACAAATGAAATAATGACAGAATAATGTGTGTTTATACATAAAAAATGTTCTATAAGTTATAAGACTTATAGAACATTTTTTATGCACCTGATAGGAGTCGAACCTACGCAAAACCCACCTCCGGAGGGCGGTGCTCTATCCACTGAGCTACAGGTGCCAACAAGGGTATTTTACATTAGAGTTTTTGATTATGCAAGGAAAAATCAACATAGTTGATAAATTTAAACAATTTTGATATAATTTGATTTGATATTATGATTTGGGTAATTATGCCTTGGTGGGTATAATTAACACGGAGTGAGGAAGTAAAAGGTTTGCAAGTTTATTATAAACTTGTAAAAAGGAGAAAAAAGTGAGTAAGGATTTAGATAAGGAATTAGACAAGAACGAAAATTTAAAACCCGAAAACAAGCCTAAAATAGATGCTGAAAAGAGTGCAGCCATAACTAGTCATTCTATTAGAAGCATAGCAGAGGAGGCAGTTACTGATAGTAAGGATAAGGGACTTGTTGACATTGATGAAGCTCTTGATATTTCCAGTGTTATAGAGGAGTTAGAAGCGGAGGAGACAAAGCGCAGATTAGAGCGCATTCAGAGAGATGCTTTTAAGCATGATAAGAGTTATCTTGCAGCTAGAAAGAGAGAGATGAAAGAAAAGAAAGCTCTTAAAAAGGCAAAAGCAGAAGCAGAGAGAATTAAGGCAGAGGAAGAGAAAGCTAGAACTATACAAGAGGAGAGAGCTAAACTTCAGGAGAAGATTAAAGCTCAGGCAGAAGAAAGAGCTAAAATTATAAAGGAGAAACGAAGAGAAGAACGACTAAATGAATATTTAGAGAATAAAAATAAGCCGATAAATGATATATCTGTTGAAGATGATGAAGGAACAAAACGCGAGAAAATCGTTAAAATGAGTGAAGAAGAATTACTTCGTGAAAAGGAAGAAAAACAAAAACTCATTGAAGAACAGAGACAGATTATTGAGCAGCAGAGAAGAGAAAGAGAAGAAAGAGAAGCTGCTGAAAGGGAAGAAGAAAAGGCTAGAAAAAAAGCTGAAAAGGCTGAAGAAAAAGTTCGAAAAAGATTTGAAAAGATGGAAAAGGCAAAAGCAAAGGCTAAGGAAAAGGAAGAAAGACGTGCTCAGAAGCAGGCTGAAAAAGAAGCTTTGTTAATAAAGAAGCAGGAAGCTAAAAAAGAACTAGAAGAAAGAGCAAGTCAGGCAGAGGAATTAGCCGCTCAAAGAAGATTAGAAAAACTTAAAGAAGATAGAACTCAGGAAGAGTATTACAATCAGTTTGGTTATGAATATGATGAAAATGATATTCAATATTATGATGATCAGAATGGATATGGTACTTTCGATAATCAGGAATATGAATATCAAAATCAGGATCAGGCTTATGCATATGGTGACCAGGAATATGATAATGAAGGATATTTTGATCAGGGTTACGATGGAAATTATGCAGAAGAATACTATAGTGATGAGTATGGTGTAAATGAAGAACTTCCTTACGATAATCAGTCAGAGTATGGTAATGGAGACTCAGTATATGAAGATAATTCTGTAGACTATCAGGAATATGCACAGACGGATAATTCAGATAAGTATTATGACGAATTTGAAGAATATTATGCTAATGCAAATGATGTTAAGAATACTGAGGAAGAAGAAAGAGAATATGAACAGTCAAAAGAAAGAGTCAAGGAAGCTTATTATGCTAGAAAGAAAGCTTTAGCGCAGCAACGTAAGGCTAGAGAAAAACAAAGAAAACTTATTTCTAGTATTTTGACAGTTGTATCTTTTATAATTGTAGTAACGGTTGGTGTTCTTGCAGTTAAGAAGATTAAGGGTAAGGATGAAGAAGCACCTACAAAGAAAGTAAAAGTTATTAAGGATGTTCCTACAGAGTCAGTTGAACCTACAACAGAGGAACCAGCTAACAACCTTGTTGCTGTTACAGCTGAAATTGATACTCTTATAAAGACATATTACAAAGGACTTATTGATCATGATTTAGAAGCAGTTATTCCTTGCCTTTATGATGCAACAGGATTAACAAAGCAGGATCTTGAAGATAAGACTAGTAATTATGAGAATTATGAGAATATTAAGTGCTTAATGAAGAATGGCATGAGTGAAGAAGAATATGTAGCTTATATTTCTTATGATTTGAAATTTAAGGACATTGATACACCTGCACCTTCAGCAACTGTTTTATATATAGTTAAGAAGGATGGCAAGTATGTTATTAATAATAATATTAGTGCTGAAATAAAAGCATATATTATCAACTTATCGAACGATGAGGATGTTGTGGCATTTAATGAAGAAGTTGATTCAAGATTTGAAGATGCGTGTGAAAAAGATGAAAACTTAAAATTATTCTTTCAGAATCTTGCAAAAGAAGCTTCAGAGGCTAATAAACAGAAAGAGTCTACAACACCTGCAGCTGATAATAATCAGAATGATGATGCTAATAATGACAATAATAACGCAAATAATTCTGATAATAATGTAAATGATGAAAATGCTAGCGATAACAACGCTAATAATGATAATAATGATAACAATGGCGCTGATAATGCTAACGATAATAACAATAATGACAATAATAACAACGACAATAATAATAACAATGACAATAACAATAACAATAACAATGATGATAATAATGCTAATCAGAATAATAATGATGGTAATAATTCAGATGGTAATGATGACGTTGTTGAAATTGAGTAAAATATCAGACGGGGAGACCCGTCTGATATTTATATGATAAAGAATATTTAAGAATTACTATATGTTTTGGGAATGAAAGGTATAAATATGAGTACATGTTTTATAGTAGGTGCAGGAGATTGCAAGAATTTAGGCATAAACAAAAAAGATGGAGATTTGATTATAGCTGCAGATGCTGGATATCAGTATTTAAAAAACAAAGGATTAACACCTGATGTTGTAATAGGTGATTTTGATTCAGCACCGGTTCCTGCTCATAAGAATGTTATAAAACTTAAAGTTGAAAAAGATGAAACAGACATGGAAATGTGTATGCGACATGGTATAAAAGAAGGTTTTATAAACTTCGTTATATTTGGGGGATTAGGTGGTAAGAGAATTGCTCACACCATAGCTAATTTACAAATGATTTGTAATTATACCAAGCAAGGTTACAACATAACCATGGTTGGTGATGAAACCATGATTACTGCAATATATAATGATTATATAGTATTTCCAAAAGGCATGAAGGGGGATGTCTCTGTATTTGCTCACGGTGGGGATGTAAATCATGTATCAATTGAAGGACTTAAGTATGAAGTTAGAGATGTTACACTTACTTCAGATTTTGCGCTTGGAGTTAGTAATTCATTCATTGATAAAGAAGCAAGAATTTCCGTTGAAGATGGTGTTTTAATCATTATGTGGTCAGTACAAAAATAATAGAAGTTTACTAACTTGGTATAGTTTTGCTTTATTTGACAAAAATATTCTACTATGGTATATTCATAGCCGAAATAATATAATCGCTAGGGAAGCCGTAAGGCTGTAGGAGGATTTTTATGTTATATTTAGCTAATATTTTTGCAAAGTATAATAAAGAAGCAGGAAGTTACGATTTAACAACAGCAGGTAAAGCTTCAATTATTGTGTTGATGGTTATCGCTTTGGTTGTGGCTGCGTACTTTATTGGTAAGCGTGATGTTAAGATTTCAACAAAACAGCTTACAGTTTCAGCAGTATTTATTGCACTTGCGTTTGTTGCAAGTAACATGAAGTTATTTAAGATGCCAATGGGTGGATCAATTACATTATTTAGTATGATGTTTATATGTCTTATAGGTTATTGGTACGGTATTGGTGCTGGTATTTTAGCAGGTGTAACATATGGATTATTACAGTTGATTGTTGATCCTTATATTGTTACATTGCCACAGTTATTAACTGATTATCCATTAGCATTTGGTGCGCTTGGTCTTTCAGGTATTGGTCATCATATTGATAAGAAAACAGAATCAACTGTATTTGAGTTTGGTGGTTTACAGATTGGTTACATTCTTGGTGTATTAGGAAGATATGTATTTTCTGTGCTTTCAGGTGTTGTATTTTTCGCTGAGTATGCGCCAAAAGGACAGTCACCACTTGTTTATTCATTAACTTATAATATTTCATATCTTGGTGTTGAAGGTATAATCACACTTATCTTAATTTCACTTGCACCAGTTTCACAGGCAATTAGACTTGCTGGTAGAATTGTTGCTTCACGTGAAGATAAGGAAGATAAGAAAAAGTCAAAATTACAGGCTACAATTGGTTGTATAATTTTATTTGTTGTATTAGTAGTTGGTTTAGCTATAGCGAATTTATAAAAATGTTTATATTAAGTCCTTAAACTAATTTAGTTTGAGGACTTTTTAAATGCTTATGAATGTTTAATATTTGCAGCAAATATGGTAAAATATAATGCGTTATGGAAAATAGATTAATTCGTTTAAATAAATTTTTTAGTGAAATAGGATATTGTTCAAGAAGAGAAGCAGATAGGCTTATTGACGAGGGTAGAGTAACAATTGATGACAGGGATGTTTTAATGGGTGAAAAGATAAATCTTGATGACTATGAAAGTGGAAAGATTAAGGTAACGGTTGACGGAAAAGTAATCTCTGATACAAAGATGGAACAGATTGTAATAGCCTATAATAAGCCAGTTGGAATCGAATGTACAAATGATTTAAAAAATAAAGATAATATTATTAAAGCAATTGGTTTTGATAAAAAGCTTGTTTATCTTGGAAGACTTGATAAGAACTCACATGGCTTGATTTTACTTACTACGGATGGGGAACTTGTTAATAAGATTATGAGATCAAGGAATAACAAGGAAAAAGAGTACGTGGTTCATGTAAGTAAGCCTATTACAGATGAATTCTTAGAAGGTATGAGAAGTGGAGTTCCTATATTAGATACTGTAACTAAAGAGTGTAAGGTTACTAAATTAACTGAAACAAGTTTTAATATTATTCTTACACAGGGACTTAATAGACAGATTAGACGTATGTGTGATTACTTTGGATATACGGTATCTGATTTAAAGAGAGTAAGAGTTTGTAATATAAAACTTGGGAAACTTAAGTCTGGAACATACAGAGTTTTAAGCAAGGAAGAAGTAGAAAAATTAGTAAAATAGATAAGAATAATTAATATATTATGATATTAATTAAGTGAATTGAGATTTGAGTTATATAAATCTATAAAACGTGATTATGGAGAATGATTAATGGATAAAGAGAAACGTATAAAGGAATTGGTGGAAATTCTTAATAAGGCTGGATATGCATATTATCAGCAGGGTGAAGAGATAATGAGCAATAAGGAGTATGATGCCTTATATGATGAATTAGTTAAACTTGAAGAAGAAACAGGACTTGTTTTATCAAATAGTCCTACAATAAATGTAGGTTACGAAGTTTTATCTGAACTACCAAAGCAGACTCATGATTCACCTATGTTATCACTTGATAAGACAAAGGATAGGGAAGCACTTGCTTCATTTTTAGGTAATCATAAAGGGGTGTTATCTTGGAAACTTGACGGACTTACAATTGTACTTACATATAGAGATGGTAAACTTTTTAGCGCTGTTACTAGAGGTAATGGCGTTGTAGGTGAAGTTGTTACTAATAACGCTAAGGTTTTCAAAAACATTCCGGTTAACATAAAACATAAAGGCGAGTTGGTTTTAAGAGGCGAAGCAATAATTAAATATTCTGATTTTGAAATGATTAATGAATCAATTGAGGATGTTGAATCAAAGTATAAGAATCCAAGAAATTTATGCGCAGGTTCTGTTCGTCAGCTTAGTAATGAAATAACAGCAAAAAGAAATGTTAATTTCTATGCATTTGCTCTCATTAATGCTGAGGGTGTGGATTTTAACAATGAAATTATGAATCAGTTTGAATGGCTTAAAGATCAGGGATTTGATGTAGTTGAGCATTACCTTGTTGGAAGTGAAGATGTAGTTGAAAGAGTTGGATTCTTTGAAGAAAAGATTAAGACTTATGATTTACCATCTGATGGACTTGTTCTTGTGTTTAATGATATTGAATATGGAATTTCACTTGGAAGTACAGCTAAATTCCCGAGAAATGGTATTGCATTTAAGTGGGCTGATGAGATTGCAACAACACATTTGTTAGAAATGGAATGGAGTCCAAGTAGAACAGGACTTATAAATCCAGTTGCCATATTTGAGCCGGTTGAACTTGAAGGAACAACGGTTTCAAGAGCGAGTGTTCATAACTTAAGTATAGTTGAAAGCCTTGAACTAGGTATTGGCGATGAAATAACAGTTTATAAGGCGAATATGATTATTCCACAAATTGATGAAAATATTACAAAGAGTGGAAATCTTGAAATTCCAAAGACATGTCCTGCATGTGGCGGAGAAGTTGTTATAAAGAATGAGAATGGAGTTAAGACTCTTCACTGCATTAATAAGGAGTGTTCAGCGAAACACATAAAGAGCTTTACATTATTTGTTTCAAGAGATGCATTTAATATTGATGGCTTATCAGAAGAAACTCTAGTTAAGTTTATTGGACATGGCTTTATTAAAGAATATGCTGATATTTTTAAACTTGATAGATTTGAAGAAGATATAGTTAATATGCCTGGCTTTGGAAGAAAGTCGTATGATAATTTGATAAAGGCAATTAATGATAGCAGAAAGGTTAAACCAGCTAATTTCATTAATGCTTTAGGCATAGCAAATGTTGGTTTAACTGTGGCAAAACTTATTGCTATGTATTATAATAATAAGTGTAATGATATTCTAAATGCGAAGTATGAAGACCTAGTATCCATAGAGGGTATAGGTGATGTTATCGCTAAAGAAATTGAGAACTATTTAAGTGATGAAGATAATAAAAATAGAATTAATAATTTGCTTGATGAGATAGAGTTTGAAGAAGTCGCTAATGAAGAATCTTCTGATAAGTTAGCTGGAAAAGTATTTGTTATTACAGGTTCAGTTAATCACTTTAAGAATAGAGATGAAGTTAAGGAAGTAATTGAAAAACTTGGTGGAAAGGTAACAGGTTCTGTTACTGGAAAAACAAGCTTTTTAATTAATAATGACATTAATTCAAATTCTGGTAAGAATAAAAAAGCTAAGGAACTTGGAGTTCCTATAATATCTGAAGAAGATTTTCTATCTATGATAGAGGAATAATCAGATTTATATGAGAGATAAATTATTAAAAGTATATAAATAATTTAAATAATTAAGGAGGATAGTTAGATGCCGATTAAAATTCAGGGCGATTTACCAGCTAAAAAAATACTTGAAACAGAGAATATATTCGTTATGGATGAAAAAAGAGCTATGTCTCAGGACATTAGACCTTTAAAGATAATAATTGCAAATCTAATGCCTCTTAAAGAAGATACAGAATTACAATTACTAAGAGAACTTAGTAATACACCACTTCAGGTGGATGTTACTTTTCTTATGATGGATACTCATATTTCAAAGACAACACCTGCAAGTCATATTAATAAGTTTTATAGTTCATTTAGTGAGATTAAAGATCATAAATTCGATGGAATGATTATTACAGGAGCACCAATTGAACACTTGGAATTTGATGAAGTTGACTACTGGGATGAACTTAAAGAAATTATGGAGTGGTCAAAGACTCATGTTACTAGTACTCTTCATATATGTTGGGGAGCACAGGCTGGTCTTTACTATCATTATGGAATTAAGAAATATCAGTTAAAACAAAAACTTTCAGGAATTTACAAACACAGGGTGCTTCATAGAAAGACGCCTATTGTAAGAGGATTCGATGATGTTTTTTATGCACCGCATTCAAGACATACTGGTGTAAAAGCAGCAGAAATAGAAGCTAATCCTCATCTTACAATTTTGGCAAAATCAAAAGAGGCAGGAGTTTTACTTGTACTCGCGGATGATGGAAAACAGATTTTTGTTTTAGGTCATTTAGAGTATGATAGATTAACTCTTGATAAGGAGTATAAGAGGGATTTGGCTAAAGGACTTAATCCTCAGATACCAGTTAACTATTATGAGGATGATGATCCAAAGAATAAGCCAGAGCTTACATGGAGAAGTACATCAAACTGTTTATATAGTAATTGGCTTAATTACTATGTATACCAGGCTACACCATATGAGCTTGAATAAGTTAACTTTTTCAGGAGGACATGTATGGATAAAAGAGAAGCAAGAGAGTATGTTGAAAACTTATTAACGAAGATTGATGCTGATGATGTTAAGTGTCAGCTTATAGATTTCTATGATGAGTTTAAGGACGAGCCATTTGAAGAAGTATATGGAGATGAGTTATCAGAAGAAGAAATCATAGATATCTATGTTGAGACATTTGCTACAGATGATCCTAAGGAAGAAAGAATCATTGATGAGTGGCAAAAAGAGTATAATGAAGGTATATTAGATTAAATGAAAAAAATAAATATTGGAATTTTAGCATCGGTGGACTCGGGCAAGACAACCTTGTCGGAGTCCATGCTTTTTGTCTCGGGTGCTATAAAGAATCAAGGTAAAATAGATAATAAGGATACAGTTTTAGATAATAATGCAATTGAAAGAAATAGGGGAATTACAATCTTTTCAAAAGTTGCAAGATTTTCATATGGTGATGCTAATATTACACTAGTTGATACACCTGGACATGTTGACTTTTCATATGAAACGGAGAGTGTGTTAAATGTTCTTGATATTTGCATATTATTAATTAGTGCAACGGACATGGTTACAGGTCATACGAAAACATTATGGGACATGCTTAAACGCTACGATGTTCCGACTTTTATATTTATTAATAAACTAGATCAGTCAGGTGCTAATAAACTTAATTGTATTGAAGATATTACAAATAAACTTTCAGCAAATGCACTTGATTGTGAAAACTTTAATGATGACTTTTTTGAAAACTTAGCCATGAATGATGAAGATATGCTTGATAAGTTTTTAGAAGAAGGAAGCCTTGATGATGAAGATATTACAATGCTTATTTCTAAAAGAAAAGTATTTCCAATATATGGTGGCGTAGCTACAAAATCAGAAGGTGTTAAGGAGTTACTTGATGCCATAACTAAGTATGCTCTTAAAAAGAAATATGGAGATGAATTTGGAGCATTTGTTTATAAGATAAACAGAGATAAAAATGATAATAGACTTACACATGTAAAGATTACCAGTGGTTCTTTAGCAGTTAAGGATGTTATCTTAGAAGATAAAGTTAATGAAATAAGACTTTATAATGGTGACTCTTATGAGACTGTGGATAGGGCATATGCAGGTGATATAGTTGCATTAACTGGACTTAGAGAAACTAAGATTGGTAGTGGAGTTGGAGTTGATAAAACAATTATTGAACCAATAACTAATGCGGTTCTTAATTACAGTATTAATGCACTTAATAATGATAATTATAATGAAGTTTATAATATATTTAAGACACTTGAAGAAGAGAATCCTACTTTAAAGACTAAGTATCAAAATGAAACTAAGGAACTTACAGTTTCACTACTTGGTGAAGTTCAAATGGAAGTCTTAAAAAGTATGGTAGAAGATAGATTTGGACTATTAATAGAATATGGTGAAGGAAAAGTCTTATATAAAGAGACAGTTGATTCTTTATCATATGGTGTTGGTCATTATGAACCATTAAGACATTATGCTGAGGTTGGACTTGCAATAGAACCATTAGAACGCGGTGAAGGATTAGTATTTGAAAGTAAGATTAGTAAGGATCAACTTGCAACTAACTGGCAGAGACTTATATTAACGCATTTGGAAGAAAAGGAACATGTCGGAGTATTAACAGGAAGTCCAATTACTGATGTTAAAATATCTATTGTTGCTGGAAGGGCACATCCTAAACATACTGAGGGTGGTGACTTTAGACAGGCGACATATAGAGCCATAAGACATGGACTTATGAATAATGATTGTAAATTACTAGAACCATATTATAGTTTTACAATTATGCTTCCAAGAGAACATATAGGTAGATGTATGATGGATGTTGAAAAGATGTCTGGTACTTGTTCTGTTACAGAGGATAATAGTGATTCAGTAATGATTACTGGCAGAGGACCAGTTAGTTCTTTTAAGAATTATCAAAAGGAACTTACATCATATACACATGGTCAGGCTAGTATAGTTTGTATATTTGATGGATATGATGATTGTCATAATGAAGATGAAGTTATTGCTGAGTGCGGTTATGATCCATTGTTAGATGAGAATAATCCGGTAGGTTCTATATTCTGTAGTCATGGTGCAGGTTACTATGTACCATGGGATGAAGTATATGATAAGAAACATACTACGGATGATAACTTTAATAAATATAAAAATATATATTTAGGTGGAAGTGAAGAAGAATTTGGCGAGCTTAGTGATGAAGATATAATCGACATTGCAAAGGAGAATGCTAAGGTTAGACAGCAGGAATTAAAAAAGGAAGAGAAAAGTCTTGAGAAGATATTTGCTGATGCATATGGTATAAAAGGAAATACTGATAATATATTTCATACTAATCAAAGTAATGAGCAAATTAGAGGTAAACTTAATGCCAGTAAAAGAAAAGTTACAGTAAATGGTAAAGTAAGAAGTGATAAACCATATGTATATAAACCAATAAAAAGACAGAAGAAATTACTTGTTGTCGATGGATATAACGTGATTTATGCAGTTAGTAGTTTAAAGCAACTATCTAAGGATAACATAGATGGCGCAAGAGATGAACTTAATGACTTGCTTTGTGTATATAAGAGTTACTTTGATGGTGATGTATATGTAGTATATGATGCATATAATGTTAAAGGAAGCTCTGATAGAAACGAAGAATATAAAGGAATAAATGTATTTTATACTAAGGAGAATCAAACAGCGGATACATTTATTGAAATGATGGCAGGAAAGTTTGGAAGAAACCTTGACATGACTGTGGTTTCATCGGATAATCTTATAGGAGTTACTGCATTATCTTTTGGCTGCAAAGTAATATCTTCAAGAGAGTTTGAAAGAGAACTTGAGAATATAAAAAAGAAGATTTCCCAAAAAGTAGAGGAAATTGGAAATCGGCAGAATGATAAAGTATATTTATTAGATGACGTAAACGAGGATGTTAAGGCATTTATTGAAAGCCTAAAAGATAAAGAGTAGATATAGTGTATATTATCGGAAGTTTTTAAAGTATGATATTTACATAAGCGAAAACATTTATTATATCTAAGCAAACAATTTGAGTTTTCCGTTAAAAATTTAGTTTGAGGTTTGGTTTATTTTTCATAAGCGCAGAAGGGAGCATAGCTCTGATTATTCAGAGATATGCGACGCATTTCGGAGCTTATAGAAAAATACCAAGGACGAAAACTGAATTTAGGAAACACTCAACCGTTTGTGTGATATATAAATGTTAAGCCTATGTAAATATCATAAATACATCTTCCGATAATATACATAATGTATATTATTTGATGCGCTTAGTAGCAAAATGATACTAATAAAGAAAAGGATAAGTTATGAAAAAAGGAATTGATTACGAAGGTATAGTTACAAAAATGGAATTTCCAAATAAAGGTGTAGTTGAAACAGATGATGGGGTTGCAGTTGTTAAAGGAACAATTGTAGGGCAGAAAGTAAAGTTTGTTGTTTCAAAGAAAAGATCTGGCAGATGCGTAGGAAGACTTAAGGAAGTACTTGAAAAGTCTGCAATTGAAACAGAGATAGATTTGTGTCCATATCATGAGTTTTGTGGTGGCTGTTCTTATCAGACGATTCCATATGAAAAACAGCTTGAATTAAAGTCAGGAATGGTTAAGGAAATTCTTGATGGTGTATGCTCAGATTATGAGTATGAGGGTATTATTGGAAGTCCTGATAATACAGCATACAGAAACAAGATGGAGTTTTCATTTGGTGATGAATTTAAGGATGGTCCACTTGCATTAGGACTTCATAAAAAGGGAAGCTTTCATGATATTGTAACTGTAAGTGGTTGTAAGATTATAAATAATGATTATACATTAATTCTTGATGCAGTACTTGATTACTGCAGTAAGAATAATTTACCGTTTTATAAGAAGTTAAGACATGAAGGATTTCTAAGACATTTGCTGGTAAGAAGAGCAGTTTCAACTGGAGAAATCATAGTTGGTATTGTAACATCATCACAGGTTGAACATGATTTTAATGAATTGAAAGATATATTATGTAAACTTGATGTAAGTGGTGAGATTGTTGGTGTAATGCATATCATTAATGATTCATTATCTGATGTTGTACAGAGTGATGAAACCAGAATATTATTTGGAAGAGATTACATTTACGAGGAATTACTTGGACTTAGATTTAAGATTTCAATTTTCTCATTCTTCCAGACAAATACAAAGGGTGCCGAGAAACTTTATACAAAGGCAAGAGAGTATATTATGAGTACGGACTCGCTTAGTGAAAGTTCAAAAGCCAAGGTTGTATTTGATTTATATTCAGGAACAGGAACAATCACTCAGATGATTTCACCTGCAGCTGAAAGAGTAGTTGGTGTTGAAATTGTTGAAGAAGCAGTAGAGTCAGCTATTGAAAATGCAAAGCTTAACAATATTGATAATTGTGATTTTATTGCTGGTGATGTATTAAAGGTCCTTGATGATATTAAGGAAAAACCAGATTTTATTATTCTTGATCCACCTAGGGATGGAATTAATCCTAAGGCCTTAAACAAGATAATAGATTATGGTGTTTCAAATATGGTTTATATATCATGTAAACCAACATCTCTTGCTAGAGATTTAGAAGTGTTACTTGAAAGAGGATATAAATTAGTAAAGGCATGCACAGTTGACATGTTCACTAATACGGTTCACGTGGAGACTGTCACATTGCTACAAAAGGTGAATTCGTAGAAATCCTTACATTTACGTACTTTGCGAGGGCATTTAAGTTTTATTATCTATGGTTATCGATAGAGCTGATTACAATTAGTGGATGTTTGAGGAATCGATGGAAGGAATGATAATATGGAATTTGACGAAAAATTGGGGCAGTTTAAATTTGAGAATAATTAGTAAAGACTTAGAGGAGTATACAAATTCAAAATTGCAGGGATAAGATAATATGTTTGATATAATAAGAGAAATAAACAATTTAGAGAAAAAATATGGCGAAGAGTTTAATTGGGGTACTGAAATAAACAGGGAATTCTATCAAAGTGAACTTGTGAAAGAAACGGTGCTGGCACCATATCAGAATGTGATAGCTTTAGCAAAGAGTTATTCCAATGATGATGTTTTGTTTTTGTTGGATAATAAAGTTTATCGAATTTATCATCTTGCATATTCTGATGGGGAACCTCGTTATACAGAGTTCCATGATGGGGAAAAAGTAGTTGAATACATTGAAAAAAGATTTGTAGATGAATATTGTTAGTTAGTGATAGTTTACCTCAGTCGGATAAGACTGCCACTTTTATAATTGGTGAGTAAAAACAAAATTGTTTCAGTGGAAATTGGAAGTTTGCTATAAAAGGAAAATGCGAGTAGGAATAATGAGAAAATATGCATATCTTAAAGAACCTATACAGGTTAATAGAAACAGCACAATATATAAAATAATGCTTTATCAAACAAAAGAAGGAACTTATCTCTTTGAGTATTGCAGTATGGATGCTGTGCAGTGCTCATTTGATATCTTCTATGATTCAATAAACGACTTATATAAAGAATGGGATGATTTGATAGATGAGAATGGCTGGATAGAAATTGAAGATCCATTACCGGATTGTCAGCATGATGCGTTTATACCGCTTCGAGTTAAAGGACGCAGTACCGGAAAGCCGGAGTGGGGAAAATTAGAAACACTTAAGGATGGCGAATGGGTTGAGTACAAATCTATGTAATATGTTTGCAGGCTTATCCACACGATTAAATCATTTTGGTGTAAGGAATAAAGGAGAGAGAATATAGTGGTGAGTATAGAAATAAATATGTATAAGGGAAGAGGCAGAAAAAATGGCAATTAGTTTAACAAAAGAAATTATGTTGTAAGTAAAGTAATAGTTGGTGGTTATAATGAGGACGGAACAGTTGATCCTTATAAAATCACTTTTGTACTTAAAGGCATGGAAAAAGCCTGCATCTCAGATGCAAAAAATAGAATGAAGAAAGTAGTGGGAAACGTTTAATATTATAGAGATTTCTAGAATAGCAGGAGGCATTGATTTGAAGAAAAATAAAAATGATGTATCTATTCGTTCAAGCGCAGCCGAATATTTGACATATGTAGCATCAGTTGGAGATAGTACTGATAGCATTGAGATGAGATACGAAGATGAAAATATATGGCTGACACAGAAGATGATGGCAACATTGTATGATGTTGAGACAAATACAATTAATTATCATGTAAAAAAAATATTTAATGATAGCGAATTACAGGAAAATGCAGTTATTCGAAAATTTCGAATAACTGCCAATGATGGAAAATCTTATAATACAAATCATTATTCTTTAGAAATGATTATCGCTGTTGGTTTTAAAGTAAATTCAGAAAGAGCAGTTCAGTTTAGAAAATGGGTTAATCAGATAGCAAAAGATTACACAATCAAAGGTTGGGTTATGGATGATGAACGTCTCAAAAGGGGAACGTTTTTAACTGATAAGTATTTTGATGAGCAATTAGAACGTATTAGAGAAATCCGTGCCAGTGAAAGAAAGTTTTATCAGAAGATTACAGATCTTTATGCCACAGCTATTGATTATGACAAAAACTCCGCAGCAACTAAAAGGTTTTATGCAACAGTTCAGAATAAAATGCATTATGCTGTTCATGGAAATACTGCTGCAGAATTGATTTATAAGAGAGCAGATGCCCAAAAGAAGCATATGGGACTTACAACATGGGCAGATGCGCCGGATGGTAAAATAAAGAAGACAGATGTAACAGTTGCTAAAAACTATTTGAGTGAAGAAGAGATGAAACAGCTAAACAGAATGGTTTCTGCTTATTTGGATTTTGCAGAGTCAATGACATTAAGACATATCCCGTTGACAATGGAGGACTGGGAAAAGCGACTTAATTCATTTATTGAGATGTTTGAATATGGATTACTTACTGATGCAGGCAAAGTGACTGCGGAAATAGCAAAGTTACATGCAGAAACAGAGTTTGAAAAATATAGAATTGTCCAGGACAGATTGTTTATGTCTGATTATGATAAGTTCTTACTTGAACTGGAAGAAAAAGCAAAAAAGAAATAGTGTAATTTAAACCCCTCGAATTCGATGGGTTTAAAAATAAATAGCAAGGAGGTGAACGGCTATGAGCAGTCGTGACAATTTGCTGGATGATAAGAAAAATTGTTCTTTTAAAGAAGGCGACGTAGAAAACGTATATTGCACTGATACAAGCGGTACATGTGGAGACGGTAGTTCAACTTTCAAAGTGAGATACTGATATAAGTAGTTCGGAGAGGCATGATAGAAATGCTGGAGTTTAAGAGGATTATATGGTAAAGAAAGAACGTCAATAAAATGGAGGTGATTGGTTGAACAAGGATCCATTTAAGGAATATATAAAACAAAAAGAACCAGAAAGACGTGATAAGGGATATGCATGGCATACTGCTATTGGACTACAGGCGGTAGATGGGCTTAAGACGTCTAAATATTTGATTGATACGGCTATTAAAAATATTGAGGGAGAGATTTCTATTGATGAGGCGCAGGCATTATTAAATAGTTATTATGAAGAAAACCCAAAAACAGGTATGGAAGATAGGACAGAAGAGGCTGACAAAGTTGCCGTTAGAATTGCAAAGATTCTTTCTGAAAAGGCTTTTTCTTTTACTCAAAATGAATATATTTCAATTCATAAAAAACTATTCTTAGGAATATATTCGCATGCAGGGAAAATCAGAGATTATAATATTACAAAGAAGGAATGGGTATTGGATGGCGCAACTGTTCTTTATGGTAGCGCTTCAGAACTTCGAGCAACTTTAGATTATGATTTTTCTGAGGAAAAGAAATTTAGTTATAAGGGATTGAGTATGGATGAGATTATTCATCATCTTGCTATCTTTGTATCAAGACTTTGGCAAATTCATATTTTTGGCGAAGGTAATACAAGAACAACTGCGGTTTTTTTTATTAAGTATTTAAGAAAATTAGGTTTTGAAGTTACAAATGATATTTTCGCTGAAAATGCCTGGTTTTTTAGAAATGCTTTGGTTAGAGCAAATTATAATGATCTTAAAAATGGAGTTTATGAGACAACAGAGTTTCTTGAATTGTTTTTAAGAAATTTGATTTTAGATGAAAATAATGAATTACATAATCGTTCAATGCACATTAGTGGAAAATTTGATGAATTAAGAAAAGCGGACATTGAAACAAAAAAAGCGGACATTGAAACACAAAAAACGGACATTGAATCAAAATTAACGAACATTGAGGATGTTGTTTTCGTGAAAACGAAAGAACATATTTTAAAATTATATGATGAATGTGGTAGTATGGAGTTTTTTGGACGATTAAATGTTGAACAAGTAACGGGTTTGAAATCTACTAGAGCATCTGAACTTATAAAAATGATGTTAGAATATGATATTATCAAGCCAGTTCAAGGACATGGAAAGGGAAAATATCGATTTGATTAAAGTTTATTATAAAGGATAAAATTTATGAGAGTGATAAATTATTTTGATAGTGATAGAAAAGAACATTGGCTTAATGAAATTAATAGAAGTGATTGGAGAGCTGCTAGCTATCTTCATGAGTTACTAAAAAGAGGAACATTCTTTGATGCTGTAGGCGAAGAGTCAAAGGTGCTACTTTTAACTGATGGAGATGAATTAATTTCGTTTTGTACTTATGCTAGATGTATTTTATTCAAAACAAGTTTGTTAAGAATAATTAGGAGAAGCATATGAATAAAGAATGGTCAGAACTTAACAAGGTTATGCAGAGTCAGTTAAAGAAAAAAGATACCTATGAAACTGGAATAGATACACTTATTACTTTGCGTAATGCTTTATGGAATACAGTTTTTTCATTTAAGGAAGAATTAAATAAAGATGATTATAGCGCCATTCCGTTTATAAATGCAGATGGATATCATAGTAAAACAATTGCGTATTCATTGTGGCATATCTTTCGTATTGATGATATTGTAGCTCATACTTTGATAAAAGAAGATGAGCAGGTATTTTTTACTGGAAATTACCAGGAAAGAATATGTTCTCCAATTATAACAACAGGTAATGAACTTGTTAAACAGGAAATTGCTGAGTTTTCAAAGAAGTTAGACATAGATGAATTATATTCATATATGCTTGAAGTTAAGCAGAGTACGGAAGATATTTTAAAGAGTTTATCTTTTGATGATATGAAGAAAAAGATATCTGAAGAAACAAGAGAAGAACTTAAGTCATTGCATGTAGTTAGTGATGATGAGAATGCAATTTGGTTAATTGATTATTGGTGTAATAAGGATATACGTGGTTTAATCCAAATGCCTTTTTCTAGACATTGGATTATGCATATAGAGGCGTACTTAAGAATAAAAAATAAGATTTGTTAAAGTAGCATATTGTAAATAATTTAAGGAACGGTATAGGAAAATGTATTTACTTGAAAAGAGAATTAAAAAATTAGCAATTAAGAATATTATTTTTATTATAATAGCAGCATTTAATGTTTTGCTTTGTGGATCATATATTATTTCTGAGTTTGTCTATTATAGAGATGATTTAGACACAGCTATGCATGCTGTTTCAATGAAAAGTTCAATAAGAGGTATGATAGTTGCAATTATATTATTAACAATTGCAATAGTATCTAGAAAGTGGATAGGCAATGCAAGAATATATTCAAGTTATTTTGAAAATGATCTTGATGGATATGTAACTTATCATGATTTAGCAGGTGTTACAGGATATAGTGTAGCAAAGGTTAGAAGACATTTACATATTTTTAGAAAACTATATATGAAAAATTATGAACTGAAGGTTATTAAAGGACAGGAGATGGTTGAACTATATAGTAAGACTTATATGTGTGAATGTAAAAACTGCGGTGGCGTGATAGAAAAGAGAGTTTTTTTTACAGGTATATGTTCATATTGTGGAAGTTCAGATTTGCATGCTAAAGTTTTAACTGATAATAGATTTTATAGTATTGCTAGTGATTTTAAATATGGTGTAAACAAACCTGATTATTATAAGGCTAAAAATTTAAATTCAAAGAAAGTTGGCGCAATTATCTTTTTTATACTAGGAGCATTTATAACAGTAATCTTTTTTATGATTGGTGTTTCTGATTTGTCGCACTATTTTGATCATGAATATCAGAGGGATTTATTACTTTCACCAGATTATCCATATAAATCATATGAATTAATAAAGGGAGAGATACTAAATAGTTTTATTTATGATTGCATATTTGTTTTAGTATTTGCTCCATTAAGTTATATGGCACTAAGAAGAATAATTAGCTCTGGTGTAGCAAATGTATTTGCTCAATTTTTCGCATATTGTAACCAGGCATTTTCAAAGATAGAATGGTTACCGAATGCAGGTGTGGTTAGTAAACCAAAAACAAAATTAAAAGAAGTTAGAAGAACCATTCATAAAGGCTATTTAAAGCATTGTTCAATGGAAGTTCATGAAGGTGAGGTTATGGTTTCTCTTGCTAAACGAATAGTAAAAGATACATGTCCATATTGTGCTGCACCGATAGTTGGAGCAGTTTATAAAGACTATAAATGTCAGTACTGTGATAATATGATTATGGGTGTAATTGAAAAGAAAAATTAACCAAAAAATCTTTGAAAAATATATTGACAATTAAATAACAAGGTGATAAAATCCATATCAATAAAACAAAAGGGAGTAGCTAACAAGTTACATTGTATTTAAATCGTCAGAACGATCGTTTGATCCGGTTTAAGTTGAAATAGCAAGACTTTTGTTAAACGTAATTGCGTTTAACAGGAGTCTTTTTTTATTAAATAATGTAAACTTGTTTGATAAAATGAACTTTTGTTTTATAATGTAACATATAAAAAATAAACGGGAAAGAAAGGAAGTATGTTATGGGTAATTTAATTTTGGGATTTGAAGAGGAAAGCTCTATGAGCGGATTAAATCCTTTCATTGTCGCACCGATTGCATTGCTAGTTATATTTGTATTATTAATTATTATTTCTAGTTATGTGAAGGCACCACCTGATAAGGCTTATATTATTTCAGGTCTTAGAAGAAATCCAAAGATTTTAATTGGTCGTGCAGGTCTTAAGTTACCATTCTTCGAAAGAAAGGATGAACTTTTAATTAAGCAGATTAGTATTGATATTAAGACAGGAGATTATGTTCCAACACTTGATTTCATTGGTGTTAATATTGATGCCGTTGCAAAGGTTAAGATTCGTACTGATGAAGAAGGTTTACAGCTTGCCATGAAGAACTTCTTAAATATGAGAGAAGAAGAAATCATGGCTGCATTAGTTGATTCATTACAAGGTAACATGCGTGAAATTATTGGTACAATTAGTTTGAAAGAACTTTGTAATGACAGAAAATCATTTGGTGATCAGGTTCAGGAAAAAGCGCAGGTCGACATGAACCGTTTGGGTATTGAGATTATTTCATGTAATATCCAGCACGTGGTTGATCAGAACGATTTAATTATCGCTCTTGGTCAGGATAACATGGCTACTATCCAGAAGAACGCTAGTATCGCAAAAGCAAATGCTGACAGAGACGTTGCAATTGCGCAGGCTAAGGCTGCTAAGGAATCTAATGATGCTAAAGTTGTTGCTGATACAGAAATTGCTGTTAAGCAGAATGAATTAGCAATTAGAAAGTCTGAACTTAAGACAGTTGAAGATACAAAGAAAGCTGAAGCTGATGCTGCATACGAAATTCAAAAGGAAGCTCAGCGTAAGACAATTGAAATCACAAAGACAGAAGCTGATATCGCTAAGCAGGAAAAAGAAGTAGACTTAAAGAAGCGTGAAGCAGAAGTTAAGGAACAGGCTCTTGATGCTGAAATTCGTAAGAAAGCTGAAGCTGATAAGTTCGCAAGACAGCAGGAAGCAGATGCTCAACTTTATCAGAGACAGAGAAATGCTGAAGCTGATAAGTTTGAAAAACAGAAAGAAGCTGAAGCTAGAAAAGCACAGGCAGAAGCAGATCTTTTCGCTAAGCAACAGGAAGCTGCTGGTATCCAGGCAGTAGGTGAAGCTGAAGCTAGAGCTATTGAAGCTAAAGGTAAAGCCGAAGCTGAAGCTCTTGAAAAGAAGGCAGAGGCTATGAAAAAGTATGGTCAGGCTGCTATGGTTGAAATGATTGTTAAGGCGCTTCCAGAAATGGCTAAGGCAATTGCTGAACCACTTTCAACTATTGATAAAGTTACTATTATTGATGGCAGTGGTGGAGCAGGTAATGGTGTTGATACAATGGGTTCATATGTACCTCAGGTATTAGCTAAGACTATTGAGTCAGTTAAGGAAGCAACAGGAATTGACATCACAGAAATCATGAAAGCTAACACATACGATGCTAAGGTTAATAAGAATATTAACATTAGCGGTATTGATCCAGTTATCAATCAGACTACAATCAAAACAGAGGATAATGTTAAAACTGTTGAAGGTGTTGCAAGTGAAAATATAGTAGAAAGCGATGATTTGTATTAATTAGTTATTGAAAAATAATAAAAAGTCGTTATAATACATAGAAAGGATGCTACCATTAAGGTAGCATCTTTTGTGTATAGTAACTTGTTAACAGCTTAGTTTTTAACTAACAAGAAAGGATATGTTATGTACAATTATGTATTTTTTGACTTGGATGGGACTTTAACACAATCAGAATTTGGTATTATTAATTCTGTGTCGTTTGCTTTGGAAAAACTTGGTGTGAATGTGGATAATAAAGAAACTTTAAAGAAGTTTATTGGACCACCACTTGCAGCATCGTTTAAAGATTATTATGGTATGGATGAAGAAACAATTGAAAAAGCAATTGGGTTATATAGAGAGTGTTATAATGGTGGAGAAATTTTTAATGCTCCATTATATGAAGGAATAAAAGAAACTCTTGAAGAGTTGAAAAATCATGGAATAAAAATGTATGTGGTAACGTCAAAGCCTACACATATGGCAAAGAAAATAATTGAACATTTTGATATTTCAAAATACTTTGAAGATGTAGTAGGACCTGATTTAAAGGATAGAAGTTATTCAAAGAAGGAATTAGTTGAGGCAGCTATTAATAAGTCATCAGCAAGTCCAAATTTAAATGAATATATTATGATTGGTGATAGATGTTTTGATATAGATGGCGCAGTTGGTAATAACATTGACTCTATTGGTGTATTATATGGATATGGAAATAGAGAAGAATTAGAACAGGCTGGTGCTACATATATAATCGATTTTCCTAAAGATATAGTAAAAACAGTGTTATAAGAAAACTAAAAATATGGGTAAAGAAAGCAGGATTAAACTTAGTGTTGAATCCTGCTTTTGTCAAATAAATACAGGGTATTCTAAATGATAAAAATTAATAAAAATATAAGAATATTTTGGATATAATGACAGATGACATATTTAAAAGTCGGTGATAGAATTGAAATTGTGGTGAGAATATTATTTGAAATTGTTTAAATTATTGAGTGATTAAATAATATTTGTGATAAGGATTTAAGCATTTGATATGCTAAAAAGGAAAAGGTGAAAATGAAGAAATACGAAAAAGAGATTGAAGCAATACTTGATGAAATAAAGTATAATGAACGTACTTTGGATATGAAGAATTTTATACAGCATGGTAAAATTTCTACATATGATCATTGTGAAAGCGTAACTAATTTAAGTTATAAGATAAACAAAAAATTACATCTTCGTGCGAATGAAGATACTTTATGTAAGGGTGCTATGTTACATGATTTTTACCTTTATGACTGGCATAATTATGATGATGGAAGTCATAAACTTCATGGATTTAGTCATCCAAAGAAAGCTTCAGTTAATGCTAAAAAGTATTTTGGAGTAAGTAGAGAGGTAGAGCATGTTATCTCTAGTCATATGTGGCCTCTTACTTTTAGAAGTATCCCAAAGAGCAGGGAAGCTTGGATTGTTTGCGTAGCAGATAAGTGTGTTGCAATTAGAGAAACATTATTTGCTAGATAACTTGACTAGATAATTATACTATGTTAGTATTTTTATAGTTCTAAAACATTAGAACACATTATAAAAAAAGAAGGGCACACATAGTGTGAAAGGTGAACCGATGAAGATTAGATAGTTTATTTTGGTATTATTAAAAACATATTTTAATTAAATGGCCGTAAGGTCTGTTTTTGATGCCGATTTAGATTATCGTTTTCATTGTGAAGAATCTTTATTAATGTGTGTTATATATGATGTGTATAGCTATTATTAATTGTTATGGTTAATAACTAGGCTTATTCATTTATTGTATACACATCTTCATGTGCGTTTTAATCTGCTTCGGTTGAAGCAGATTTTTTATTGCCATTTAAAGACAGGAGGTAAGTATGGCACAGATAAAAGTAAGTAATTTAACATATGCATATGAAGGTAGTATGGATAATGTTTTTGAAAATATATCATTTAATATAGATTCGGATTGGAAGTTAGGTTTCGTTGGTAGAAATGGAAAAGGAAAAACCACACTTTTAAATCTTTTGATGGATAAGTATTCATATAAGGGAAGCATAGTTTCTAATATGAAGTTTGATTATTTTCCCTATTCCATATCATCATATGCCATGGAAAAATGCGCATATGAATTAATAGAAGAATGGAAGCCTGAAATTGAAAACTGGCAGGTTCTAATTGAACTTAATGAAATAGGCATGGATGCTGAATGCCTATATAGACCTTTTAATACGCTTAGTTTTGGTGAAAGAACCAGAGTTATGCTTGCAGTTTTATTTGCTGGGGATAATGAATTTTTATTAATAGATGAACCTACAAATCATTTAGATGTTAACGCAAGAGAAATTGTAAAGGATTTTCTTAAAAAGAAAAAAGGTTTTATATTAGTTTCGCACGATAGAGATTTGCTTGATGCAGTGTGCGACCACATGCTTGTTTTTAACAAGGAAACAGTAAGTGTGCAAATGGGGAATTTTACATCATGGTGGAATCAGAAAGAAATGCAGGATGTTCATAATCTAGCTGAGAATGAAAAACATAAAAAAGAGATAGGCAGACTTAAAAGTTCTATTGATAGATTTGACAGATGGGCTAAAAAAGGTGAGAGTACAAAAATTGGATTTGATCCCATTAAGGAAAATGATAGAAGTATTGCAACTCGTGCAACCATAGGTGCTAAAACAAAAAAGATGAATTCTAGAATTAAGAGCTTTGAAAAAAGAGTAGATAGGGAAATAAGTGAAAAAGAAGGATTGTTAAAGGATATTGAAAGCGTTAAGAACTTAAAGATTAATCCTTTGGAATTTCATAAAAAGACCTTGGTAAATGCCTATGATTTATCACTACAATATGAAGGTATGGATGAGCTATTTGCTGATTTGAGATTTGATATAAAACAGGGTGAAAGGGTCATACTATCTGGAGCAAATGGTTGTGGAAAGTCTAGTATTATTAAAGCTATTTTAAGTAAGATAAATAATAACAATTATTTAAATGAAACAAGTAATAAAGATAATGAAAATCAGGATTTGATCACAAATGGTACATTGGAAGTTCCGAAAGGCCTTGTAATATCATATATTAATCAGGATACATCTAATCTTTCAGGGACTCTTAAGGAATATGCTGAAAAAAATGGTCTTGATGAAACTTTGTTTTTAACTGTACTTAGACAGTTAGATTTTGAGCGTTCTCAGTATAATAAAAGAATTGAGGATTTCTCTGAAGGACAGAAGAAAAAGGTTTTAATCGCAGCAAGTTTAATTACTCCAGCGCATTTATATATATGGGATGAACCTCTTAATTATATCGATGTGTTTTCAAGGATGCAGATTGAGAAACTAATTTTAGACTTTAAACCTACAATGCTTATTGTAGAACATGATGTAAGGTTTAAAGAAAAAATTGCCACCAAAGAAATTATTGTGAAATAATGATTTGTGTAGTAAGATAAAGATGAATTGTTGTTTTAAGAGAATTGGAAAGTTATGAGATTAATACAGTTGCACCTGAAAGTACAATTCCAGGTATTGTTATTGGTGCATTTGTTGATGAAGAGTAAGTAGTGAATTGCTACTTACTCTTCGCGATTAAAAAAATATAAGACAAAGGAAAAGAAAAATGATTGAGTTTAGAGAAAACATATGGAAAGAAGATGAATATAACTATAAGGCAGCTTACGGTTTTGTTCCAAATATTCATGCTTATATGCATGAGGATGATGTTAAAAGAGATTGTATGATTATATGCCCAGGTGGCGGATATTGTATGTGCGTGCCACATGAGGCGGATCTTCCAGCGATTGAGTTTTATAATCAGGGTATGAATGTATTTGTATTAACATATACAACGGATATTACAATGTCGGTAAAATTAGAAAAACAACCATTAATGGATGTATCAAGAGCAGTGAGATATGTTAGAAAGAATGCAGAGAGATTTAAAATAAATAGTAGCAAATTGATACTATGTGGATTCTCTGCGGGTTCACATGTATGTGGAAGCCTCGCGGTACATTTTGATGATGTTATTGAAAATAATGAAGAATATAAGGATGTTTCTAATAGACCTGATGGAGTTATTCTATCCTATCCTGTAATTACATCTGGTGAGTATACACATATTTATTCAATATACGCACTTGTTGGAACTGATGCATCAGAGGAAGAACTTGAATATGTTTCATTAGAAAAGCAGGTTAAGAGTAATACTCCACCTTGTTTTATATGGCAGACAGAAACTGATGATTTAGTACCAGTTGAGAACAGTTATCTTTTCGCTAAGGCATTAAAAGAAAAGAATATACCATTTGCTCATTATGTATTTCCGACAGGTATGCATGGCTTATCAACTTGTGATGAAAACTTCCTATATGGTAGAGACATTTTAGATTATACTATGGAACAGGTTATGAGAGCTGTTGATAACGTTAAAAAAGGAAAAGGTATTAATGTATCAGAACAAAGAAGGAAGGAATTAGAGGAGCAGTTTGCAGGTGTTGATACAAGTGTTTATGAAAATGATAAATACTTTGAGATTAAGTGCCGTAGTGATGAAGAAATTGCTCAGAAACAATTGATTGATAGAAATACGTTCGCTGGTGATAAGAGCGTTATAGAAGATGTTGGTTTATGGACAAAACTAGCAAATGCTTGGATTAAAAGAATTTAAAAATATCGTATCTAAAAATATACGCAAAAAAGCTATAAAATGCTATAATTAGAGGGAAAGGTAATTAATTAATAGTTGTATGGAGGATTTACATGGCACAAGAAGATTACGCACAGGCGTTAAAATTAGGACAGAAGGTTCACAGAGAGAAGATAGCTAACGGAGAGTTTGCATATCTTCCTGTATTAGATGAAATATTAACACATGTTAAAGTTGTTGAAGACATGCCTTTAGGAATTATGGAAATTCCGCTTTCTGATGTTGTTGGTACATATGCAGAAGGAAGAACACAGGCATTTGCTCCAAACTTTATGCCAATACTTGAGTATGGTAGTGAGTTTTCAACTAAGTGGAGCAGTCTTTATGATTATCAGATTGAATCTGGAATTGCAGATCCAATTCAAGTTTATGAATATATGCATAAGTATTATGTCATAGAAGGGCATAAGAGAGTAAGCGTCTTAAAGTATCTAGGTGCATCTTATATTTCAGCGGATGTGGTTAGAAAAGTTCCAGAAAGAACAGATGATGAAGAAAATATTATATATTATGAGTATTTAGATTTCTTTGCAAAGACTGGAATTAATAATTTGCATTTTACAAAGTCAGGTAGTTATGCAAAGATGTTATCATTTATTCTTGATGATGAGGAAGATGTACTTACTGAAGATGAGAGAAAGGATGTAGCGTTTTTCCATGCTCATTTTGAAAAAGCATATAATAGTTTAAAGGATAGTACTACGAAGTATATTACTGATGATGATGCAATGCTTTTTTATTTATCACTTTATCCATATGAGGATGAAAAGGATTTATTAGAAGGTGATATTAAAACAAAATTGCAGGCTATATGGTCTGAGATTAGTAATTTAAGTGCAGATAATCCTGTTGAAATACGAATGGAAGAGGATTTAGCTAAAAAGAGTAAGGTTCGATTTAATCCATTTAGATCAAATAAGGCAAGTGATTATAAAGTTGCATTTGTTTATGATAAAGATCCTGAGGAATCAGCTTGGATATATGGACATGAACTTGGTAGATTATTTATAGAAGATGAAATGTCTGATAACATTAGCAGTGACTATTTTGTTATTCCAAGTGATGATGAACAGGCAGATGATAAACTGGCTGAAATATGCAAGAATGGATATGATATTATATTTATTGTTACGCCAAATCTTATTAGCTCAAGTATTAAGGTCGCAGCACAATTTCCTTCAGTTTATATATTTAACTGTCAGTTAGGTTCAACGCATAATACGGTTAGATCTTATTATGCAAGAATCTATGAAGCTAAATTATTAACAGGAATTATAGCAGGTGTATTAAGTGATAATAATGTTGTAGGTTATGTTGCTGATTATCCTATTTATGGAGTTGTTGCAGGTATTAATGCATTTGCTATTGGAGCTAAGATGGTTAATCCAAGAATTAAGATTAAACTTGCATGGTCTTCCATGAAGCATGTTGATTATGAAAAGTTATTTAAGGAAGAAGGAATAGATATTATCTCTGCGCAGGAGATGATTACTCCTGAAGCGCATGATAGAAAGTTTGGTTTATACAAAGTTGAAGAAGATGGAACTAAAACTGGGCTTGCAATGTCTGCTTATAATTGGGGCAGATTTTATAAAAAGATTATAGAAGGAATCGAAGACGGTTTATATAAAAGCGCTGATGGAAAGGATAATAAAGCGATAAACTACTGGTGGGGATTTTCCGCTGGCGTTATAGACTTAATATGTTCTAGCAGAGTGCCAGATGAAACAGTTAGACTTGTTCAAGCTATAAGACATGCTAAGAAGAGAAATAGATTCCATACATTTGTTGGGGAAATAAGAAATCAAGCTGGAGAAGTGATTGTAAAAAAAGGAGAAGTTTTACAACCGGAGGACATTATGAATATGGATTATCTTGTTGAAAATGTTGAAGGCATTATTCCAACAATTGAAGAAATTAAAAACTCAAGTAAAAGAGTTGTTGAACTCCTTGGAGTTAATGAAGGAGGAGGTCAGCAGTCCTTATGAAAATTTTAGTTTTATCAGATGTAGAATCAAAATATTACTGGGATTTTTTCTCTAAGGATAAATTTGAAGGAATTGATATTATAGTATCGTGTGGAGACTTGAATTCAGAATATTTAAGTTTTCTAGTTACTTTAACTAATTTGCCTGTAATTTATGTCTGTGGAAACCATGATTATAAGTATGAAGAAAAACCACCTGAAGGATGCTTTTGTATTGAAGATGAAATTTTTGAATATAAAGGTGTAAGATTTTTAGGACTTGGTGGTTCTATGCTTTATGATGGACGTGGCATACAATTTACTGAGAAAGAGATGAAATCAAGGGTTAGAAAAATGAGAAGAAAGATACGAAAGGCAGGAGGATTTGATGTGTTAGTTACACATGCGCCAGCTTTTGGTATCAATGATGGAACTGATCTTCCACATAGAGGGTTTGAAGCATTTAGAGAGTTATTAGATACATATTCTCCAAAGTTATTTGTTCACGGACATGTACATTTAAATTATGGACTTAAGTATCCTAGGGAAGATATGTATAACGATACAAAAGTTGTAAATGCGTATGAAAGGTATATAATAGAAATATAATTAAAAGATTTCAAAAGTATTGAAATCTATATAGACGTAGGGGAAGTAAAACTAGTTGTATTAGGAGGTAGATTATGTATAAAGATTACAAAAATGTTTATGTGATGGAACATCCATTAATTAAACACAAAATTAGTAAGTTAAGAGATAAAAATACTGGAACTAAGGAGTTTAGACTTTTAGTTGAAGAAATTGCGATGCTTGAAGCTTATGAAGCATTAAGAAGTTTACCTTTAACTGAAGAGAAAGTTGAAACACCAATAGAAACTTGCATGACAACTGTTATAGATGGAAAGAAGTTAGCTATTGTTCCAATATTAAGAGCTGGACTTGGTATGGTGAATGGATTAACAGCATTAGTTCCATCTGCAAAGGTTGGACATGTTGGCCTTGCTAGAAATCCAGATACACATTTACCAGAGGCTTATTATTGTAAATTGCCAGATGAATTAGATAAAAGAATGGTTGCTATTTTAGATCCAATGCTTGCAACTGGAGGCTCTGCAATTGAAGCTGTTGATTTTATAAAAAAGAGTGGAGCAGCAAGTATAAAATTTTTATGTATAATTGCAGCACCAGAAGGCATTGAGAATTTAATGAAAGCACATCCTGACATTGAACTTTATATTGGAAATGTTGATAGATGTTTAAATGAAAATGCTTATATTTGTCCTGGTCTTGGTGATGCTGGTGATAGAATATTTGGAACAACTTAAATAAATATAATAAAAGACTCAATAGATGTTTAGTATATAAACATATGTTGAGTCTTTTATATTAAAAATTCTAATAAAATTAATATGATTTAAAAATTTAGTTTAATCAAGTTTTAAAAATTTAGGTTTTCTATTTTCGAAAATACAATAATAGTCAAAACCGCTTTCTTTAAGTAAATCAGGAATGGTATCAAATGCATATCCTAGATTTGTATATACATGAGCATCTGAACCAACTGTGATTATTTCACCACCAAGTTCTTTATAACGTTTTAAAATCTGCTTTGAAGGATTTGTCTGTTTAAGACCTTTATAAAGTCCAGCAGTATTAACTTCGATACCTTTACCTTTATTTATAAGTTTCTTTAAAATCTCATCAATGATGTCAATGTAATTGCAGTAATTATAAAACTTATCCTTATTAGGTGCATATCTTATAACATAATCAAGATGACCATAAACATCAAAATTATCAAAGTGGTCGATACCTTTATTTAAGAACTCAAAATATCTTTTAAAGCCTTCATCTTCACTATACTCTCCAAAATATTCAGGATAGTATGGATCAATACCGTCAACAAGATGAGTAGAAGCTATGATGAATTCATAAGGCATTTTTTCAGCAAATGCTATGCAATCCTTAGCTGTTCTTTCTTCGATTCCAAGTTCAACACCAATGTGAACATTTATCTTATCCTTGTATTTATCTTTTAAAGTTCTAAGTTCTTCAAAGTATTTATTATAGTCTAGAGTAAATAAATCTTTCTCATATTTAAAATCAAAATCCTGATGATCTGTAAAACACATATCACTCATACCTTGTTCAATGCAAGTTTTTATTATCTTCTCTGGATCTTCATGACTATCGCCTGAAAAGTTACTGTGTAAGTGAAAATCGCAAATCATAATTAACCTCCAAGTGTAAATTTGAGTTAGGTTTATTTGATAAACATAACAAGTACTATGATAATATAATTATTGTATTATTGCAAATGTTTAATACATCATAATTTAGATGGTTTTTATTACAATTTAAATTGACGTATATTGTTAGTTATATTATAATTGTTTTTGTTGGAAACGAATATATTTTTATTTATTTAGGGGTATCCTGTTTATATATTTGTTTTCACATACACATGAAAAAATTTACTAGTTTTAATACTAGGAATATTAAGAATGAATGTAAAAATTGAATATGGAATTTTACATGAAAATTAATGTGTAATAAGGGTGTATACAGGATACTCACATTATTTTAAGGAGGGAAATTATGTATAATTTCAAAAAGAGACTAGTAAGTCTTACTAGTGCTGCTATGCTTGTGATGACAGGTTTTAACGTACCTGGTATGCAAGTGATGTCTTATGCAGAAGAGGCTCAAAAGCCTATTGCATCTCAAAAAGCCAAAGGATGGACATTTGGTATTTATCTATGTGGACAGGACCTTGAAGGTATGGGTTCATGTGCAACTGCTGATGTTATTGAGATTCTTAAAGCAGATGTACCAGAAGGATTTTCAAAGGATAATAATATTATTATTGAAACTGGTGGATGTTCTGAATGGCATTTCAAAGAAGAATATTCAAAGTACCTTATTGAAGAAAAAGGACTTAGTGAAGCAGAAGTGGAACAGGTTATTCCTGAAGAAATTGATTCTGAAAAACTTTCACAGTATAAGGTTAATTTTGAACATGAATATACAGCAGACGATGATTCAAAGAAAACAATTCCAACTTTAGAATTTGTAAAAAATGTGGCTGATTATGATTTGTCAGATTTCGAAGGAGATGAAGACGCTGATAATGATGAATTAGATAATCTTGATTCAGATAAAGAAGGCGATTCTACTTCAGGAGACGAAAAAGGTGATGATACAGTTAAGTATGCAAACATGGGTGATGATTATTTCCTTAATGCATTCTTAGAAGATCTTGATAAAGAATTCCCAGCAGAACATATGGCACTTGATTTATGGAATCACGGTGGTGGTATCACAGGTGGTGTATGTTATGATGAATATACAGAAGATCCAATCACTTTATTAGAACTTAAGAAAGTTCTTAAGAATAGAGTTGATAATGGATATGATAAATTAGATATTATTGGATATGATGCTTGCCTTATGTCAAGTTATGAGTCTTGGGTTGGGTTATCAGCTTATGCTAAAATTGGTGTTGGCTCATTAACTTCAGAACCAGGTGATGGATGGTATTATACACCATTTATTGAAGACCTTGGTGCTAATTATACTAAGGAAGATTATACTCCAGCTAAATTCGCTGCAAGTATTGTTGATGCATATGGAGAATATTATAAATTTGATGGTGTATTAATGCAGCAGGCTTGGGATGAATATTTGGAAGAACAGGAAGAGAATGAAGGCGAAGATATAGATATTAAGGCTATATTTAATAATGTTAGAAAAAGTGCTGTAGTTAAAAAAGAAACTGCAGTATCAGGTAACAAAGAAGATGTTAATGAAGATGTTAAAGAGGAAACAGAAACTTCTAGACCATATGATGAAGAATTTTTAGAAGGAGCTGAAATTGCATTATCACCAGCTATGTTAACATCGGTTGATTTAGAAAAAGTTGCATTATCAGCAATCAAGTTTGATTCATTTGGAGAAGACTTATTTAAAGCATATGCTGACAATGAGGGTGTTACATCGATTTTTGAGAAAGCAACGGAAGATGGAGTTATCGAGTTTGGTGCTGAAATTGTAGATGTTACAAAGTTATTTGAAGCAGTAGAAACAGTTGCTGCGGAGAGAATTGAAAACTTAAAGGATTCAAGTAATCCATATCATGAAATTGCATCAACATCATATCAGAATTTATTAGATAATATGGATGAATTAAAAGAAGCAATTTCAGAAGGTTTAATTAATTCATATAATGGATGGGAAAGTAATACTTTCTATAATACATTAGCTATGTCTATATTTGTTCCAGATCAGATGGCTGATAATGATATTGCAATCTTTAATGCTAACGAATATCCATTAGTATCAGTAAGTAGTGCATATGCAAGGTTAGCATATCTTTATGCAAGCAATATCAAAATGGAAGATATTAAAGACATTCAGTGTAATCCGCAGTATGGATATGATGTAGCAAGTGGAGTATTTAATGTAAATGTAACTGAAGAAGAAGCAATGGCTATTGATTCATTAGAAAGTTTTACATACGTTAATTATAGTGGAAAGAATTATTTACTTAATACACATAGTGTTTGTCCAGGAGATGATATGTTTTTAGCAATGCTCTACGGTGATGTAGATAATTTAGATGATATCCATTATGAAACTTCATTAGAAATTAAACCAATAGATAAGTATTATTCAATAGTTGATAAGACACCAATAAATGCTGAAATAATTGATGAAACATATGACGAAAAGGATCCTGATTCAAGTGAATCCCATTATTTATACATTTTGGGTATGTTAAATGGAAAAGAGGGTGAATTCTATTTCCAAAAAGATGATAATGGAAAATATGTATTTGATAGATTCTACGATTATTCATTTGATGAGCTTGAAGAAGAAAGCCAGGAAGAAAAGACAAAGAGAATTAAATCAGTTATTAGAAATATTAAAGATGAAGATGTGGATTTAATTCCTATTGAAGAAGATGATGCTGTAACAGAATTAAACGTTGGTAATGTTATTAATCTTGAAATCAGAGAAGCTAAAGAAGCTAAATTTATGACATGGGGTACAGATGAAGTTAAAGAAAACATTACATATACTATGTCAAAAGATTATACTATTAGTGAAGCTGATTTAAAAGAAGGCGTTTATACTGATTATGATGAAGAAAACAATGCTTCAAAAGTAAATTATAAAAAATATTCTCCTACATTTGGTGAAAATGCAATCTCTGCTGATGATGTTAATATTGCTTTAGGTTATATTCAGACTATTGGATATGATGAAGAAACAGATAATTATATATATAAATCAGAAGGCAAGACATATAATGTTGGTAGAATTAAAGCATTTGCTAATGACAAACTTAAAGTTGAAAAAGAAGAATTTGAACTTACAGGTGAAGCAATTACACCTAAGGTGACTTTTGAAGGAAATAAGTTTGTAGAAGGTAAGGACTTTGAAGTTACTTATGAAAACAATATTGGTATCGGTAAGGCAAAGGCAATTGTTAAACCACTTGGTGATTTAGAAATAGTTGGTGAAAGAACAGTTGAATTTAATATTGTTAAGGTTAAGGTTACAGTTGATGGTAAAGAAAAAACTGTATATGTAACAGTATATGTTAAACAGCCAAAACAGGTTAAAGTTAAATCAGTTAAGAATAATAAAAAGAAAGCTTTCACAGTTAAGTGGAAGAAGGTTAAGGGCGCTAAGGGCTACCAGGTTAAATACGCACTTAACAAGAAGTTTACTAAGGGTAAGAAAGTTAAGACTATCAAGAATGCTAAGAAGCTTTCACTCACAGTAAAGAAACTTAAGAAGAATAAGAATTACTTTGTAAAAGTTAGAGCATATACTATTGATAAGAATGGTAAGAAGGTATATGGTAACTGGAGCAAGGTTAAGAAGATTAAAATTAAAAAATAATAAATAAAATGGAAATGGCATCTGCTTTTGCAGGTGCTATTTTCTTGTAAAAGTTTGTAAAATAATGTTTGTTTATGATATATTAATACTGCCTATATTTTTAAAACTCAGGTTATTTTATATGAGGAGAATTACAATGAAAAAAAGTATTTATTCCATAATATGCTTATTTTTAGGATTTGCTGCAGTGTTTGGTAATGTCGCTGCGATTAATATAGAGTTTTGTGACGCGTATAGAGCAAATGTTTATGGATATATTTCTGATATTTTAGGTAAGCTAACGTCATCAATACCTATATGTATTGGTGAAGTGTTTATGCTTATATTTTTTTTGTTGTTGATAATATTTGTTTTACAACTTTTCTTATTTATTGTATTAAAAAATAAAACAGGTTATAGAATGATATTTTTCTTTTATTCTAAAATGATGATTTTATTATGTGTAATTAGCGTATTTGTTTATACATATACATGGAGTATTCCATTTAGAGGTAGTGTTGTAAAAGTTGTAGGAGCAGTTGATAAAGATTATAAATTAGGTGAAGTAGTTAATGTGCGAGCTCACATAGTTAAGAAAATAAATGAATTATCATATAAAGTTCCACGAGATGAAAAAGGTAAAGTTATATATGATAATAAAAAATCAAGAAGTGAGCTTGTTTATTCAATGAAAAAATTAGGCGAACAATATCCGTTATTAAAAGGATATTATCCACATATGAAAAAAGCGATGATTTCAGATATTCTTGAATGGATGGATATAGGGGGATACACTTATCCTTATACCATGGAAGTAACATATAATAAGTATAGTACAGATTTATATTATCCATTTTTATTTGCTCATGAATCATCTCATCATCAAGGATATTATAAGGAAAGTGAAGCGAATTTTTTAGCTTTCTTAGCATGTATAAATAGTGATGATGTATTAGCAAATTATTCGGGATATATAGAAATTTATTATTATTTGAATGATGCGGTATTAGAGAAAGTTTCAAATAATAAGGAAATGCTAGATTATTTAAAAACTCATGATTTGATATTAGAACAAGTTAAAGTTGATATTAATGATGCAATTAAACAAAGTGAAGAATTATATAATAATGATAATCATCCGGCACAAAAACTATCTGAAAGTGCACAGAAAGCATCAAAAGTAGGTTGGGATGTTCAGGATGAAGTATTAAAAGAAGATAATTACGATGGTGTTGTAAAAATGGTACTAGATTATTATGATGTGAATTATGATTTAGACAGCGGGTTTTAAATTATTACGGGAGAAAGAAAAATGAAAATGAGATATTACACTCCTTCTAATTGGAATTGGAACAGGGCATTACCAATTGGAAATGGCAGACTTGGTGGAATGTTTTTTGGAGAGAATGAAATAGAACACATTCAGGTTAATGAAGATTCCATATGGGGTAATTCTTATCATAATAGAGTTAATCCAAATGCTAAAGATAACTTACAAAAAATAAGAGAGTTGATATTTGCTGGAAAGATTCCTGAAGCAGAAAGACTTATGAAGTTATCACTTACAGCAGTTCCTGAATCACAGGCATTTTATCAGACAGCTGGTAATGTTTATATTAATTTAATTAAAGAACAAGGGAAAGCACAAGTTATTGAGCGCGGACTTGATTTGGATAATGCTGTTGCTTATGTAATTTCAGATGATGGAAAAACAAAATATTATAGAGAATGTTTGGCGTCTTTTAATAATCAGATTTTAGCATTTAAATACGTTTCAGATGAAAAAGTTTCAGTAGATTGTTCGTATAATAACTCACCAGTTAGGACGGATATAAGCCAGGATGAAAATACACTTTATTATCATGGAAAGTCCATGGATGATGCAGTGGAGTATGTGGTTGGTCTTAGATGTGTCTGTGATGGAGCAAATGCAGATGTAATGTCAAATCACATTATATGTGAAGATGCTGATTCTATAACTGTTTATGTTTCAATTGAAACATCTTTTTATTGCGAGAATCCTTTTGAAAAAGTTAAGGAAAGACTTAATGAAGCAGAACATAAAGGTTATGAAAAAATAAAGGAAGAACACATAAAGGATTATAGTAATCTTGCGGATGCATGTAGTTTGACACTTGGTGAGATGGATGAAAAACCAAATAAATATGAAAATATTGAATATTTATTTGAAAATTTAAATAGCGAAAATGGTAATAAAAAAATAGAGAGTATTAATCAGTTGATTAATACATATTTTAGATTTGGAAGGTATTTGCTGATATCATCTAGCAGACCTGGATTTTTACCAGCGAACCTACAAGGTATATGGAATAATGATTTTACTCCTCCTTGGGGAAGTAAGTTTACAATAAACATAAATGCACAAATGAATTACTGGCCTGCTGAAAGACTAAATTTATCCAGTCTTCATGAACCGTTATTTGCTCATATGAAGAGAATGGAAACGCATGGAAGAGAAGTTGCTAGTAACATGTATGGATGTGGTGGAATAGTTGCTCATCATAATACAGACATATGGGGAGATTGTGCACCTCAGGATACATATAATCCTGCTACATATTGGCCTATGGGATTTGCTTGGCTTTGCACTCATATATGGGATCACTATGAGTATACGGGTGATGAAGAATTTTTAAAAGACATGTATGAAATCATTAAAGAAAGTACGCAATTCTTTATTGATTACTTGGTTGAATACAATGGAAAACTTGTAACATGTCCATCGGTATCGCCTGAAAATACATACATACTTCCTGATGGAACTAAAGGGTGCAATGGATTTGGATGCACCATGGATAATGAAATCTTAAGGGATTTATTTAAGATTAATATTAGAAGTGCAAAAATCCTTGGTGAAGATAAAGAGTACATAGAAAAATTAGAAGCTGTTTTAAGTAAATTACCGGAAGTTAAGATAGGAAGTAAGGGACAAATTTTAGAATGGTTTAATGAATATGATGAAGCCGAAAAAGGTCATAGACATATATCACATTTATATGGTTTGTTCCCATCATCGCAATTTAGTTTTGATGAAACACCTAAGCTTATGGAAGCAGCAAGAAAATCACTTGAAGATAGGTTAGCGCATGGTGGTGGTCATACAGGATGGAGTAGAGCTTGGATCATAGCTATGTTCGCAAGACTTCGTGATGGAGCAAATGCATATAAAAACTTGGTGGCTTTATTAGAAAAATCCACACTACCTAATTTATTTGATAATCATCCACCATTCCAAATTGATGGAAACTTTGGAAGCATAGCAGCTATTAGTGAAATGCTTATACAATCACATAGAGGTATTCTTAATGAAGATGAAGAAAGAGTGGTATACATTTTACCTGCAATTCCTGATGAATGGAAAAGTGGAAGTGTGAAGGGGTTAGTTGTAAGAGGCGGAGCTATATTTGATTTTTCATGGAAAGATGGAAAGGTGATAAGTCTTAAAGTTAAAGCAAATAAAAAGTATAAGGCTTTGGTAAGAGTTAATGATAAAGAAATGGCTTTAAATCTTGATGATTTGGAGGAGTTCAAACTCATATAAAAGATTATTTGATGTTTGTAAAAATAATATCTTTATTGGATTATTTATAAAAGATAAACAAATAAAGGTAATTGGCGTTATAAAGATTGTTAAATTTTTGATAATCTTTAAACTAAATACAAAAATCACTTGATATTTACAAAGAAATTTTGTAAAATAATTGTTAGTTAATTATCAATTAACAGAAGAATAAAAGTTTCAGGAGGAAAAACGCAATGTCAGTAAAAGTTGCAATTAATGGTTTTGGCCGTATTGGTCGTCTTGCATTCAGACAGATGTTTGGTGCAGAAGGTTATGATGTTGTTGCTATCAACGACTTAACAAAGCCTTCAATGCTTGCTCAGTTATTAAAGTATGATACAGCTCAGGGTGGATACTGTGGTAGAATCGGTGAAGGTCTTCACACAGTTTCAGCTGATGATGAAGCTGGTACAATTACAGTAGATGGTAAGACACTTAAGATCTACGCAGAAGCTGATGCTTCAAAACTTCCTTGGGGAGAAATCGGAGTAGATGTAGTACTTGAATGTACAGGTTTCTACTGCTCAAAAGATAAATCACAGGCACACATCGATGCAGGTGCTAAGAAAGTTGTTATTTCAGCTCCAGCTGGAAACGACCTTCCTACAATCGTATTCTCAGTTAACGAGAAGACACTTACAAAAGATGACAAGATCATCTCAGCTGCATCATGTACAACAAACTGCTTAGCTCCTATGGCTGATGCTCTTAACAAGTACGCTCCAATTCAGAGTGGTATCATGAGCACAATTCATGCTTACACAGGTGACCAGATGATCCTTGACGGACCACACAGAAAGGGTGACCTTAGAAGAGCTAGAGCTGGTGCTGCTAACATCGTACCTAACTCAACAGGTGCTGCTAAAGCTATCGGTTTAGTTATTCCAGAACTTAACGGAAAACTTATCGGATCAGCTCAGAGAGTTCCAGTTCCAACAGGTTCAACAACAATTCTTACAGCTGTTGTTAAGGGTAGTGATGTAACTGTTGAAGGTATCAACGCTGCTATGAAGGCTGCTGCTTCAGAAAGCTTTGGCTACAATGAAGATGCAATCGTTTCATCAGACGTTATTGGTATGAAGTATGGTTCATTATTCGATGCAACTCAGACTATGGTTTCAAAGATCGCTGATGATCTTTACGAAGTTCAGGTTGTTTCATGGTATGACAATGAAAATTCATACACAAGCCAGATGGTTAGAACAATCAAATATTTTGCTGAACTTGCATAATTAGTTTGGTAAATTAATTTAGATCCAAAAGGGTCCGGCTTATATGGGCCGGACCCTTTATATTTTTATGAGCTAAAAAATATGAGTTAAATCGTTGAAAAGGATACAACGATTTAATCCCTAAAAAATAGAAAGGAGCACAAAAGATGCTTAACAAAAAATCAGTTGATGATATTAATGTAAAAGGCCAGAGAGTACTTTGCAGATGTGACTTTAACGTGCCTTTAAAAGATGGCAAGATTACAGACGAAAACCGTCTTGTAGCTGCTCTTCCAACAATTAAGAAATTAATCGCAGATGGAGGAAAGATTATTCTTTGCTCACATCTTGGAAAAGTTAAAACAGAAGAAGATAAACAGACAAAGACACTTGCACCAGTAGCTGTAAGATTATCAGAATTATTAGGACAGGAAGTTAAATTTGTTCCAAGTCTTGAAGTTGTTGATGATACAGTTAGAGCTGCAGTTGATGCTATGAATGATGGAGATGTTATCTTACTCGAAAACACAAGATTCAGAGCAGAAGAAACAAAGAATGGTGAAGCTTTCTCAAAAGATTTAGCTTCAGTTGCTGACGTATTCGTAAACGATGCATTTGGTACAGCTCATAGAGCTCATTGCTCAAATGTTGGTGTTACAGAATATGTTGATACAGCAGTTGTTGGTTACCTTATGCAGAAAGAAATTGATTTCTTAGGTAACGCTGTAAACAATCCAGAAAGACCATTCGTAGCTATTCTTGGTGGTGCTAAAGTTGCTGATAAACTTAACGTAATTAACAACCTTCTTGAAAAGTGTGATACACTTATCATCGGTGGTGGTATGGCTTATACATTCGTTAAGGCTCAGGGTGGTAAAGTTGGTAAGTCACTTGTTGATGATACAAAACTTGACTACTGTAATGAAATGATCAAGAAAGCAGAAGCTGCTGGTAAGAAGTTATTACTTCCTGTTGATACAGTTGCAGCTGTTGATTTCCCTGATCCAATCGATGCAGAAATCGCTACAGAAGTAGTTGCTACAAACGAAATTCCTGATGATAAGGAAGGTCTTGATATCGGTCCTAAGACAAGAGAACTTTATGCTGAAGCAGTTAAGAGTGCTAAGACAGTAGTTTGGAACGGACCTATGGGTGTATTCGAAAACCCAACACTTGCTGCAGGTACAAAGGCAGTTGCAGAAGCACTTGCTGATACAGATGCTACAACAATCATCGGTGGTGGTGATAGTGCAGCAGCTGTTAACCAGATGGGATTTGGCCCTAAGATGAGCCATATTTCAACAGGTGGTGGCGCTTCACTTGAATTCCTTGAAGGTAAGGAACTTCCAGGTGTTGCAGCAGCAAATGATAAATAAGATATCAGGAGAATTTAAAATGAGAAAGAATATTATCGCAGGCAACTGGAAAATGAACAAAACTCCTAGTGAGGCAGTTGCTTTAATCGAAGAATTAAAACCATTAGTTGCAAATGATGATGTGGACGTAGTATTCTGCGTTCCAGCTATTGACATTATTCCTGCTGTTGAAGCTACAAAGGGAACAAACATTGCTATCGGTGCTGAAAACCTTTATTTTGAAGAAAGTGGCGCTTATACAGGCGAAATTGCTCCAAACATGTTAGTTGATGCGGGCGTGAAATATGTGATTATCGGTCATTCAGAAAGAAGAGAATACTTCGCTGAAACTGATGAAACAGTTAATAAGAAAGTATTAAAGGCTATCGAGCATAATTTAATTCCAATCATCTGTTGTGGTGAATCTCTTACACAGAGAGAACAGGGTATCACAATCGATTGGATTCGTATGCAGATTAAGATTGCACTTCTAGGTGTAAGTGCAGATCAGGCTAAGAATGTAGTTATCGCTTACGAGCCAATTTGGGCTATCGGAACAGGTAAGACAGCTACATCAGATCAGGCTGAAGAAGTATGTAAGGCAATCAGAGATCTTATCGCTGAAATTTATGATGATGCTACAGCAGCAGCAATCAGAATTCAGTATGGTGGATCAATGAACGCTGGTAACGCTGCTGAACTTATGGCTAAGCCAGATATCGATGGTGGTTTAGTTGGTGGCGCAAGCCTTAAGGCTGACTTTGGTCAGATTGTTAATTACAATAAGTAATTTATAAATTAATATATAAGGGGAGTCGTATAGAATACGACTCTCTTTTTTATGTAAAAAAAGGACGGTTTAGTTTTACACAATGATAGATTTTGAATTTTTAGGTTTGATATTTTGTGCTTTTTCAATTTTTACATATATTATAATTTCATGGAAGAAAAATAATGTGATAGATAATATAGTAAGTATTGTCTTTATTGTATATGTTATTGGTTTGATTGGTGTAGTTTTCTTTCCAATTCCTTTTCAGAAAGAGATATTATTGTATAGAAGTCCGATGGGAAAGAATATTGTACCTTTTAAATCAATTATTGAGATATTAAAAGATGATAGATCATTTGTGATTATGAGACAATTAGGCGGAAATTTGATTTTATTATTTCCATTAGGAATATATATACCAATTGCAATAAAGAATAAAAAAATTATAAATTATTGTATTATTTTTGTGTGCACATCAATTGCAATTGAAATAATGCAATTGATGATTGGTAAAATGATAGGATATAATTATCGTGTGGTAGATGTTGATGATGTTATTTTAAATACTATTGGGGCATTTGCTGGGATGATTATTTGTAAATTGATGGTTTTACCTATATATAATTATTTGGTAAATGTGATTGAAAACAAAAATACAAGTGTTGAGGAAGCATAATGTAGACATAAATAGCCCAAAGATTTTCTTTGGGCTAAAATTATAAAAGGAGTAAATTATGAAAAAATTTATATGTTTAAAAATTGTAATTTTGATTTTGGCTAGTGTTTTTGCAATGAATAGTTTTAATAGTAATAAGATTTATGCAAAATCAGGGATTAATAGTAAAGGAATTAAATATGAATTTGGTGTATTTAACAGTGTAGAAGAAAAAGATGTTGCAAAACTTAATGAGTATAGAACAATAGTTATTGATGCACAGGGATATTCAGCCAAAACAATTAAGAAACTTAGAAAAACAGGACATACAGTTTATAGTTATATTAACCTTGGTTCTGTAGAAAATTATAGAGATTACTATAAGGACTATGAGGATGTAACTCTTGATGTATATGAGAACTGGGAAGATGAAAGATGGGTTGATGTATCACAGAAGAAGTGGCAGGATTTTATATCAGGTACTCTTGCTAAAAAGCTTGTTAAAAAAGGTGTTGATGGATTTTTTGTTGACAATGTAGATGTATATTATATGTATCATAACGATAAAATATTTAATGGCGTAACAACAATACTTAAAAATTTCAAAGCATTGGGTGTTGATGTTGTTGTTAATGGTGGAGATACTTATGTAAGACAATACGTAAAAAGACATGGTAAGCTTGAAAAGATATTAAATGCTGTTGCTCAGGAATCTGTATTTACAACAATTGATTGGGATAATAATAATGCTTTTATTGAACAGGATGAAGGTGATAATAAGTATGCAAAATCATATATTAATTTTGTTAGTAAGCATGGTGGAAATGTATACTTAATAGAGTATTCAACAGATAAGAATTTGATTAATAAGATTAGTAAGTATTGTAAGAAAAAAAGATTTGTATATTATGCTTCAAATTCTCTTGATTTAGGAGCAAATGCAACTGATGAAGAAAAAGAATTATCTTCACAGAAAATTGTAAATACAAAAACAACAGTTATTAAGAGTGTTAAAAAAATAAGAAATAATAGAAAGATAACACTTAAAAGAGTTAAGGGTGTTAAATATTATGAAATATTCTCTTCTAGTAATAAATCATTTACAGCAAATGTAAAGAGATATAAAACAAAGAAAACAAGAATTATAATTAAGAATATAAATAAAGGTTTTGTAAGAGTTAGAACTATTATAGGGAAAAGAGGAAAGCAGTATTTTTCTAAATGGTCAAAAGCAAAATCATTATAGTAATAAAGAAACTATCGCACATGCGATAGTTTCTTTCAGTTATTGAATCTTTCTATATCGTGTGGTAAAATTATAGAATGTATTAAAGAAGAAAGGACAGATGTTTTTTACATCGAGAGGCATTAAAAATGGAAGAAAAAAGAGGACGTTGGAGCTCTAGCTTCACATTTATTTTGGCAGCTGTTGGATCAGCAGTAGGTTTGGGAAATGCTTGGAGATTTCCGGGATTAGCGGCGAAATATGGTGGAGGAACATTCATTTTCATTTATATTTTGATGATGTTAGTTTTAGGTATTCCTCTTCTCATGATGGAAATTGCTATTGGTAGAAAGACTCAAAAAGGTGCAATTCATGCAGTTGGAGCAATGAATAAGAAGTTCCAGTGGATTGGATGGTCAGCAACTGTTAATGCATTTGTTATTGTTACATATTATGCAGTTGTATTTGCTTGGGTTATATTAATGGCTCTATTATCTTATAAGTTTAACGGCCTTACAGGTGATGTTGAAGGCGCAGGAAACTTATGGGCAGAACAGATTAAAACAACTGGAACAACTAGTGGATTTGGAACAATTTCTTTTCTTGTTTTAGGTGCGCTTGTTATAGCATGGGTTCTTATTTATGTATGTATTAGAAACGGTGCAAGCTCAGTTAGTAAGGTTGTTAAATTTACCGTATTTGCGCCAGTTGTTTGTCTTGTTATTATGGCAATAAAAGGTGTTGTTATGCCAGGTGGAATTGATGGTTTAGCAAAAATGATTACACCAAATTTAAAACAGCTTGGTGTGGCAAGTTTATGGATTGATGCCATTGGACAGGTATTCTATTCACTTTCTATTATGATGGCTATTATGATTGCATATGGTTCATACTTACCTAAGGAGTCAAATATTGCTAGAGATGCAGTAATTATTGCGTTCAGTGATTTAGGAGTAAGTCTGCTTTCTAGTATTGTAATGTTTACTACAATGGGTGGTGTTGGAATGCTTGATAATATGGATGCGTCAGGTGTTAAAACGGCATTTATTATATATCCACAGGCTATTGTTAAACTTACAAATAATGGAATGTTTAACAGTATATTTGCTTTTATTTTCTATTTTTGCTTATGTACATTGGCAATTGATTCAGCCTTTTCAATTATTGAAGGTATTTCAGCTTCGATTTCAGATAAGTTTAAATTAAATGCAAAGAGTAACTCAGGTTGTAT
>Ga0247609_10000405_pt1 | contig 61385 bp, 107 predicted proteins | sample 172DNAGHGlowgp2_FD_193487 | JGI IMG/M metagenome (GOLD analysis project Ga0247609, IMG submission 193487) | Sheep rumen microbial communities from Palmerston North, Manawatu-Wanganui, New Zealand - 1728 DNA GHGlow gp2 | ecosystem: Host-associated > Mammals > Digestive system > Stomach > Rumen ... | reverse complement strand
GGTGTGATATCAGAACCACCGCCTCCTCCACTTTGTTCTGGAATTTGAACCTCTTCTTTATCATAGCCGTAATATGTATTGCGATATTCTTCGTTGTAGTCCATATATAAACTTTTAAAATAAATATCTTTGTCGTTTATATTTTATGTAGTATATTTGCAAGTAAAAAAACTAAACATGGAAAACGAAATCAAAAATTTGCCAACACAATTGCAATTATCTGGCATTGAATGTGGAAAGGGATGGTACGAACTAATTATCCCAATCTCCGAATATATTGAAAAATACAACAAAGAGAATCCTGAAAATGAGTGCCCGATGTGTTTCACTCAGATAAAGGAAAAGTGGGGTGGACTTCGTGTATCCGTTAATTACGGAACAAAAGAATTGTTCGATATGATTAGTAATGCCGAGGCAGAATCCTACAACATATGCGAAACGTGTGGTTCAAAAGAAGATGTCGGTGAAAAGTTTGACGGTTGGTATAAAACAATGTGTTATGAATGTTTTTTAAAAATGATAAAGGAAATGAATTATCCAATGCGTTTTAGAAGAAACAGTGACAAAAGGACATATTTAATTCATCCTGATGGGAAAGAAGAAGATATAACCAGACGATTGGAAGAACATGACTATGGAGAAGTATGTGAAGGAACAAATACTATTGGGTGATTCCGCCGTTATACTAAAAGGGTTTCAAGACGAATGTGTTGACCTTACCGTTACTTCACCACCTTACGATGACCTAAGGAATTATAATGGTCATGATTTATGGACTTGGGAAAAGTTCACTGAGATTGGAAATGAATTGATACGTGTGACAAAACCAGGAGGCGTAATCGTATGGGTTGTCGGAGATAAGACAGAAAACGGTAGTGAGACGGGAACATCATTCAAACAGGCATTGTACTTCATGGAGCATGGAATGAAACTGAATGATACTATGATTTGGTTCAAAAAAAATCCGCTCCCTCAGGTGCGTCAGCCGAGATACAATCAATGTTTTGAATATATGTTTGTGTTCTCAAAGGGCAAACCAAAAACTTTTAATCCGATAATGATACCGACAAAGTGTGGTGGCCAACATTATAAATCAACGGGTAAAGTCATAACCAAAGACAATAAACGAAGAGAACTCGATTATCATGTCAACAAAGAAAAGGTTGATAATAACATTTGGCCAATAGCGGTTGCGAGAAACCAAAAGGATGGTGGTTTAAAACATCCGGCGGTATTTCCATATGATATACCTTATAGGCATATAAAATCTTGGACAAATAAAGGTGATTTAGTTCTTGACCCATTTGCGGGTAGCGGAACAACGCTTTTAGCAGCAAAAGACCTTGATAGACAGTACATTGGAATTGAATGTGTACCTGAATATGTAGAACTGATTAAGTCAAAACTGTAGTTAAATGTTGAACTTTTAACAAATTTTAGCTATTTATATTTTGATATTTGAAAAGTTGGTAGTATCTTTGCAACGTCAATTTTTACAGATAGTAAGATGAGACAATTTAATAACATTTAATAACTAATAAAAAAAAACAATTTAATTATGAAGAAGCTTTTATTCGCTGTATTAGCATTGGTAGCAGTATCACTGAGTAGTTGCGGTGGTTTCTGCGAGAAGAGTGACGCTAATGACTCAACCGCACTTGATAGCGTAGACACCGTTCAGGTCGACACTATCGTTGCAGACAGTGTAGTAGCACCCGACGTAGAGTAAATTTTTAAGTACTAATACAGACTTACGCATGCCCACAAAACAAATTTCTCTAAAACACGTGGGCATGTGTTTTTTTTACGCTAACTTTTAAATGTCATTAAAATGAATTGCAAAAACAGAATTGTAACTAGTGAATATGTCGCGCACGGCCATCCTGATAAATTGGCTGATTTCATTGCAGATTCAATACTTCAGGAAATTTATTTCCAAGACAGAAATGCCCGCACTGGAATTGAAGTGATGGTTAAAGACAATACCGTTGTACTTGGTGGTGAGATAACAACAACAGCAAAGGTTGATTATGAAACTGTTGTGCGTTCAGTGTTTAATCATGTTGTCTATCCTGACAATCATCATTTGACACCTGATAATATTAAAATAATCAACTTGATTGGTGAGCAATCACCCGAAATAAGTGCTATGGTTGATAAGAAAAATGGTGTTATTGGTGCAGGTGACCAGGGTTTCGCTGTTGGTTATGCAAGTAATGAGACCCCTTCATACCTTCCGTTGGGTGTATATGTGGCCAAGACAATTTGTCAAAGGGTCGCTGGCACAAAATATCCAACAAGAACATTTGGACCGGACGCAAAAACACAGGTTGTTGTAGAATACGACGATAAAGGCGAACCGCACATTGTTCACATTCTTGTTTCAGTGCTTCACACAAACTATAGCCTTGAAAATACATGTAAATATGTCATGGAGATAATCACGAATAACGATAAACATTGGATGAATGAAGAAGTCTATGACAAGTATTTCAGAAACGGGGATATTATTATCGAAATAAATCCATATGGCGAGTGGAAAACAGGCGGACCTATTGCTGATTGCGGTGTTACCGGGCGAAAGATTGTTGTAGACCAGTATGGCGGTTACGCAAACGTAGGTGGCGGGTCGTTTGCTGGCAAGGACATGTCAAAGGTTGACAGGTCTGCGGCTTATATGGCTCGTTATATTGCAAAAAACATTGTTGGAAGTGGTGTATGCAATGAGGCTAAAGTTGAACTATCCTATATCATTGGTCAGGCAAAACCATGCGCGTTTAACATTGAGATGGATGATAATTGCGACTTGGTTCACCACATCAAAAGGTTCTTTAGGGAAAAACTTGATTTGAGTCCGAATGGCATTATTGATTATTTTGGCAAAGATAATATGAAATTCTCATGGTATGCAAAATATGGTGCTTTTGGATATACCGACGAGGAAATGAAACTATGTCCGTTTACTCCGTGGGAATATACTGACCTTTCAGAGGATTTATACTGCTATTTAGAGGGAGAAGATTAAATGGAAGAAGAAAAACGTCAAAAAGTATACTTTGTTGCGGACTTACATTTTCATCATAAGAACATCCTGAAACACTGCCCAAACAGGGCTGAAATGGGTGGCTTTGACATCGATGACGTTGAAGCACATGATAAATGGCTTATTGACCAATGGAATTCAACTATTGGTAAAAAAGATTTTGTCTATATCGTTGGGGATTTTGCTTTCGGTTCACCCCATCATGTAAAGAGCCTTCTTAGCAAATTGCATGGAAAGAAGTTCCTTATACTTGGAAATCATGATGCTTCTTCTGACAAGACCGAACTTGTTAATTATTTTCAAAAGATAACGCAAATTCATTGTCCTGTTTTCAAAAAGTCAAATTACGAATGGCTTGAAGAAGATTTTCAGGTTATCTTATGCCATTATGCAATGGTCACTTGGCCAGGCAAACATTATGGCTCAGTTATGGTTCATGGACACAGCCACGGAAGGTTAAACGAATACAACAATTCCTTGCCCGACCTTAGGGTTGATGTCGGTATTGACAGTGACGCTTTTCCCGGACTATTCGTTGAAGTTAAGGAATTGTATGACTACTTCAAAAAGAAAACAAACGGTGAGAAATTCCACAAATATGCCCAAAGCATGAAAGAAATGAATGGAATGCCAATTTAGTTCCTACTGTAAATGATAAAATATCACTGTTTTATGCAACAATTGTTGACTATATAAATACTTAATGTATGATTATGGTGTCCAATGTGTAGAAATGCACAAACAGTTCCGTTTCCTTGGCATTACGCTTCAAATGTGTAGTGCCATTTTTTGTTAACTAAGAAAAGCATCCATTTTTGAACGCTTTTCAAATGTATTTGTTGTGAATCAATTATGAGTTTGGATTTGCCTGAATACGTCCTTCTTGATTGTAAATACTCCAATATGCTCCTGTTTGATACGCACTAAGGCTTTCAGAAGGTACATAGATTGGATATGTTGGTTTAACTGGTGGTGGGGTAGTACTATCATTTCCGGCAAGCCCGAACACATGAACAGATTCAGACACTAAACCACCTTGTTTGACTAAGGTTGGTGGTGTTGTTGAAACACAAGTTACACTCTTTAACGGACAATTATTAAAGGCATAATCTTCAATCAGTGTAACTGATTCTGGTATGGTTATATTACCTGTTAGGTTTGTACAACTATTGAAAGCATTTCTACCAATTGTTGTTACAGTGGTTGGTATAAAAATTGAAAGTAAAGAAGAACAATCTTCAAAAGCGTTAGTTCCAATTGAAGTGATACCATGTTGCATAACAACCTCTTTTAGAGATGAACAACCTTTGAAAACAGAATCACTTATTGAAGTTACACCGCTTGGAATAACAACCGAATTAATACCTGTGCAGCCACTGAAAACATTACTACCAATCGATGTGACAGTATTAGGTATATCTAAATGACCCGATAAACCAGTACATCCGCCAAACGCACCTTCTCCAATAATTGTAACAGTATTAGGTATAGTAACTGAAACAACATTACTACATGAGTCAAAAGAATAATCTTCTATGCATGTTGGGTCTATCAACGTATATTTAACCGTATGTTCGCCTGTTGTTGTAAATGTATATGAAGTTGTCATGGTTTCAAGCTCAACGCCATCAATTTCAATAGCAGAAAATAAATCAGAAGGTGTTTGATAAGAATCCATTATTGGTGTTGGCTCACTTGTACTTGTTACATTAAATTTGATAACAAGTCTTGGTTCATAAGGTATACTATCAATCAGGTCGGCATAATCATCAATCAGTAAAGAACTTGACACAGACACGCCTTTTCTTTCTATAGCGTCCTTAATATCTGATTTTGCACCCTGTATTCTTAATATTTCGTTTGTTATGCTCATAATAAAACTGTTTTATTGATAAATAGTTGTTAATGTTGAATTTTTGTAGTATATTTGCACCAAAACAATAATATTATGAAAAGTGTAATGAAAACAATCCTTGTAATTTCAAGAGAGGGTGAAGACCCTGACAAAATCGCAGAAATGTATGCTGCAGAACGTGAGGTAGAACCACATATCTTCATGTTAAAAAATAAAGCGCGTGAAAACGTTTCGATAGAAGTTGATAATATCAGAACCGCGCTTTTATCACGCACTGTTAGTGAAATCCTGAGTGATGCACAAAAAGAATACCTGTATGACAGGGTGCGCGAATTATTCGATATGACAGCCGATGAATATTTCAAGCAAGTAACACAGGAAAACGACTGCACATACGATGATGAAGGTAATGCATATACAACCAAGAACCCACTTGCAAGTTATCAGTATCCGAAGTGTTATCAGCAAAGGCTTGAGATAACTGGTGAAGAAGCGCAATTCAGCAATCCTTTCAAACTCAAAGACGGTGGGGTTGCTTACAGGGCACACTTCAATGACATTGATTGGTCTGAGATGCATAACTACAACCGTGAGATATATGAAGCCGCTTGGGAACTGTGCGTTGAAGGACGTGAACCTGAGGATGAACAGGAAAAGATGATTAAGGAACAGATGAAGAACAGGACTGATTACTTCTTCAATTTCAAAAACAAGGAAGAATATGTGGACTATTCAACAATGTTCTTTACATTTGGTATCGCAACCAAGCATGCGTTTATATCAAGGAACGAAATGGTAGAAAGTGAAATTGATTACGTCAGAGGTTTCTATGACAAATATATCAGTGAAATAACTGATAATCCTCTATTATCAATTTATGAAGTGAGAAGTTTATAACATGCGTGATATTTATTTGTAAACGCATGATATTATGAAAAAAATAGTAGGAATTATGTTATTTACTGTATTGTTGCTTTCAGTGTGTTTGTCATGCGGAAGCGACAATTTTATTGATGAACCCTCAAAACTTTTAGGTGTAAATTCTTCAACCATACGTGGTGACGTAAATCGGGACGGAAAAGTAACAATCGAAGATGTTACAGACCTTACCGATTATCTTCTGATTGGTGGAGATGATTTAAATTATGATGTAAATGAAGATGGAAAAGTAAGTATTGAGGATATTACCGTACTTATTGACATTTTGCTTGAAGGTGGACAAATGGATGATGGTAATTACGTTGTGAACGGTGTTCCTTTCAAAATGATAGAGGTTGAAGGTGGCACATTCACAATGGGAGCAAAGAATACAGAACTCTCATCATTCACGTTTGAGAAACCGTTGCATGATGTTACACTATCAACATTCAAAATCGGTGAGACTGAGGTAACACAAGAACTGTATCAAGCCGTAATGGGTGTTAATCCAAGCATCAACAAGTCCAACCCACAGAACCCAGTTGAATTCGTGGATTGGAATGACTGCATTGCATTTATTGAAAAACTGAATGGAATCACAGGAAAGAACTTCAGACTACCTACAGAAGCGGAATGGGAATACGCCGCAATAGGCGGAAAATATACCCATTATTATATATTCTCAGGAAGCGAAAGGCCAGCAGATGTCGCATGGTACATTACAAACAGCAACGGTTCTTCTCACCCCGTAAAGCAGTTATTGCCAAATGAACTTGGATTGTACGACATGTCGGGCAATGTTTATGAGTGGGTAAATGACTGGTATACATATTATACAGCAGACCCACAAACAAACCCACAAGGTCCGGAAACAGGTTCTTATAAGGTATACCGTAGCGGTTCTTGGAATGACGTAGCGGGTTATGTGCGATGCCACTTCAGATACATGAGAGAAGTCACTTATAAGACACCGTATCACGGATTTAGAATTGCTTTATAAATTTCTATAATATTTATAAGAAAATAGTTTAGAATATTATGAAAAGAACAATTAGATTATCTGAGAGAGAACTACATAGAGTTATCAAAGAATCCGTTAAAAGAATAATTAACGAAGTCTCTGCCGATTTAGCAGATAGAGCAGCAAGTAAGGCATATATGAAGGCACGCGAAGGATTTGGTAAATATGGAAATGGACTTGAAATTCCATGGAATTCACCTCATGGAAAAAAGTTTTTGCAAGGAGAAAAATTTTTAAGTTATCGCAATGATAAATTAGGAATTAACGATAAAATCGGAATATTCTATCCAAACGGTGATGATTCAGTAATGGTACTTAAGAACTATGAAACAGGTGAAATATTAACAAAACCTTGTAGTAGTATCAAAGAACTTGAGGATGAGTACAATAAGTACAAAATGCAACAACATTAACCTTAAACCGTTAAATACACTTACACGATTAAGAATGTTATAAACCCGCAAACCAATAAAGATTCGCGGGTTTTATTGTGTCAACAGATGTATCATTGCCTTTAACTGTTTGCCCAGTTTGAGTCATCGTCTGGGTCAATTCCTTGACGCATTAATGCTGCTTTACCAAGAATCTTGTACTGTTTTGGGTCGAGGTCATTATCAGTTAAGTCAATGATGAAATAGTCTTTTTTGAATTGTCTTAGTTCTGACCCTTCAATGCCGCCATATGCCCAGCTATAAACAATCTTATTCGTTGCTTTATTAACAGCGTAATGAGTGTAATCAGGTTGGTTGTTTAATCCCTCACGTAAGATTGACTCATTTGGATTTCGTTTGTTATTATACCAATCTATTTCTTGTTCATTTGCAGGACGATAAAGCAGGAAACATCCACCGACACTTCCATTGTAAAGTAAAGTATATTCTCCATTTTCATCTTCATAACTTGTATCACCACTTGCAATCCTTGGTTTTTCAGTTACTAAGTTGTTTTCATCACCGTCCCATTGTTTAAGATAATCAATTACAGGTTGAGAATAACCAGCACAATATGCGGTTTCACGGTTTTCTTCACCACAGAACATGTCCATTATTTTATCATAATCTTCACCACCTTGAACAAAACGTATTTCAGCCCATAAACCATTATCCATGTTTTCATTAATAGCACGTCTAACGGCTTCTTTTACAATATTGTGTATATCACTTTCACTAAGTCTTATCACTTTCTTCATAATTTTTAACAACTTTTTTAAATAAATATTTTGTATTACGCAAAAGTGGTAGTATATTTGCAGCGATAACAAAAAAGAAGTAATTAAAGACTAATATTTTATGCATGTAATTTATCTTAAAAACTACAGAAAAGGTGCTGCGACAAACAGCAGTTCGACTCATAGCATCATTTACAAGAATAAGGATGATATGCTTAATGACCTAAACGTAATGGAGGAAAACTTCTATGGAAGATTCACAAAGACAATTGCAGCCTCAAAGGAAGCCAAAATAAAATATATTGCGGCTTGCACGTGGAATAAAAAGGTATTGGAATACCTGTGTGCATTCTATCCCGAAATGAAACAGTATATGGAACTGATTAAGAAACAGGAAGAGGCAGACAAAAACGGTTCTTATGATGAGATTTTCGGAACATACGGAAGGGGTGAAATCACATTTAATTCGTCAGACTCGTTTGAGGCAAGCGTTGATTACCTGAGATATGTCATTGAGGACGATGAAGCCATTATCGTTGGCGGAAGCGACGAGGAAGAATTTGTTTACGATACCATAGAAGGGCACGAGAAACTGCCTATAGCGTGGAAAGTAAATGATGAAATAAAACCGGTAAAAAATGGAAATTACTGGGTTACATACAGTTATTTCAAAGACGGTAGGCTACGCTTCAAGACCGAAAAGGGTGATTGTATCCCCGAATACCCCGAACTAATTGACCTGAAGATTACCGACATGTGTGAGAATGGTTGTCCGTTCTGCTACATGAATGCATCACCAAACGGTGCTCATGCGGATTGGGAAACACTTGAAATGACATTGCACAGACTGAATGGATACAGAGATTATTATCAAAAACGTGTCGAATTCAGCATTGGCGGCGGAAACATCTTGCTGTATCCACATCTCAAAGATTTGCTTGTGTGGTTAAATGGACATGGACACATTGCAAACACCACGCTTAAAGCAATTGATTACAAGAAGGCCTGTCTTGATTTGGAAATCAATAAAATGTTAATGGAATATGTCAACGGAATTGGAATCTCAGTTTCAGATGATAAAGACCTTGAAATAGTTACTAGCGTTGGTAGTAAATATTTTATTACTGATAAAAAACACGTATATCAAACAATCCATTTAATTCCGGAAATGCTTGGCATTAAGAAAACCCGTGAATATGTGATGAAGTTACGTAATGCGGGTTTCTATAATTTCCTTTTCTTGGGATATAAGGATATTGGCCGAGGAGCAAACTGCGAATACAAGGTATTTACCAAAGAAGAGTTCATGGAACTTATTGATAACATATATCAAATCAGCATTGATACCACATTCGCAAATAGGTACAAGGATTGGATTAACAACGAGTTCGATACCGAATTTACGGTCACATGGGATGAGGGAGAATACAGCATGTATATTGATGCCGTTAAGAACGTAGCGTACAAGTCTTCTTACAATCTCGAAAAACCATACCCACTGACAATACCAAAAAATCTGAGTTTTTTGGAACGTCAAAAAGAGTTTGGCCGAACACACTTTGATATATTCAGTGCGTTCAGGGAAATAAGAAAAGACGGTGGTTTTAAAGTATTTGAAGAATGACTTTAGACGAAGCGAAAAACCTTGAGGAAGGTACTGTAATATGGGACAAACATTATAGTAGTTGTCAAATCCTAAAACGCGTTTCAAACGGATACATCATATTCGGATACGAGGATTCACATTACGTGTACTACATAGAATTTCTTAGTTTTGATGATGTTGTCGAACGTGAATTTGAAATAACGTTAGAGGAATATGAAATCAGTCTATTTAATGGTGATGAAATTAAACATATAGAACATTACGACAACTATATACCAACATACAGAGACGAATAAAATCAAGAAACAAATTATGAAACGTTATTATGTTGATACGGAATTAATGCCAATTCTGCTTGAAAAGGGTTGTCCAATTAGGCTTATACGCATTCAGAACGATGACGAGCCTGTTTGGTATACATTACCATACGAAGACCCAGATTGGGCTTATTGCGATGCTTATTACATACCAACGCAAGCAGAAGTGATTGATTGGCTAAGTGATGAAAAGAAAATTGATATCACGATAACCCGTTATGAAGATAAAGAAAAAGATTTATATTTCTGTTACAGCATTCAAAATAACGGAAGTGAAGATTTTTCAATCCATGTAAGTCCTGCAATATATGAAACAAGAGAAGCGGCAAGAAACGATGCGATTAAATATGCTTTCATAAACTATATTAATTAGAAACAATAGGAAACAAGACATGACATCACAAGAATTAAAAGGTTGTGGATTATGCCATACAATTGTCAACGAAGAAGAATGTACGGTTAAAGAAAAGAAACCATACATCGACACTGAACTTGTGGATAAATTTGAAATATGGCTAAGAGACCATTTAACAAGTTATCTTTGTCAAGGCGAAAAAGGAAATCTTTACGCTCGTGAAGAAATGTATGAAAAATTGAAAGAAGATTTTTCAGAAATAGAAGAATTAGCAAAAAAGAAAGGATTAAACAATGATTGAAGTAATTGAAGCAAAAGAAGTACCAAGGAAAAGAATAACATGTACAAACTGTGAAAGTGTGCTTGAATATGGCAATTCCGACCTGCACGAAAGTATTGAGAGTGTTTTTAATCATCCATTCAACAGCATACCGGGTATGGCATATCAAAATAATAAAAAATATACATTAAGATGCCCGCAATGCGGTGTTGAAATTCGTGCGGATTGGATATACAAGAAAAAAGAAACCAATAACAATATTTAACAGTTTTTATTTGGTTAATCCAATTATTAGACTTATCTTTGTGGTATGGAAAAACAGTATAACACAAACAAAGACTAAACAAACATGGGTAACTCAAAAAACACATTCTTTGTCCTTGAAATGATGGACGAACCAGTTGACATTCTTAACGAGACAAAAAAGACTGAACACATTGAAAATGACAGACAGAACAGGATTAATGAAATTGAAGATATTGGAAACCCCGTATATTCATTTGTGGTTGAAACCGGACACAGGAATGGTCCTGAAATTCATACCCTAACTGATAAGTCTTTGATTTTCATTCAAAATCAGAACACAAGGAGGTTGGTGACATTCCTTTTCGCAAGACCTCAACAACTGAAAAGGTACTTTGAGAACCTGCAGATAAAAACGCCTAATGACCAAACGTTCAGGAATATGATACGAACATCGTTCAACAACTTTCAGAAAGGAAAGAACGAAACCTGATAGAAATAACATAACAACATTTTAAATGCAGTCCAAATCGGGCTGCATTTTATCTTTATGTCCATATTTATTGATAAATCTATTATGTAATATGAAATATTTAAAGAAATTTGAAACTCATGATGAATATGAGGCATATAAGAACAGTCAGGACTATCTGACACCCAATGTATCATACTGTGTTGACCTAAATGAGGTACATTTCGAGAAATACGTTAGGGACTATTCTAAGGAATACTTCACCATTGAGGCTCTTGGAGACGGTGACGTTTATTTTAAATATCAAGAATGGAGTCCGGTTGAGACACAACGGTATATGGAATACTCAAAAGATGGTGGCGATACTTGGGTAAGAACAACCAATGTGGACAATGAGGAAGTAGTTATGGACATACCGATGTCAGAGGGTGAAATCGCATTTGTCAGGGGTGATAATGATACATTGGCTTCGTATGATAAAAATGAAGATGTAGATTATAACCCATTCTTTTATTCGGACATGGAGTTCAGCGTTTATGGAAATATTATGTCACTTATACACGGGGATGATTTCATTGGTGAAACAACAGTCACAGACCACATGTTTTACTCACTGTTTTCTGATTTGTATGGTGAAGATTACGGCACACCATTAGAATGTTTAATTATAAATGCAGAAAACCTGATACTACCCGCTACTACATTGGCATTCAGTTGCTACGCCAATATGTTCGGTGGTTGCACGTCATTAACCACTGCACCTGAGTTACCCGCAACAACATTGGCTGAACGTTGCTACGGTGGTATGTTCGATGGTTGCACGGGTTTAACCACTGCGCCTGAGTTACCTGCTACAACATTGGCAAGCAGTTGCTACAATGGTATGTTCGGTGGTTGCACGTCATTAACCACTGCACCTGAGTTACCCGCAACAACATTGGCTGAACGTTGCTACGGTGCTATGTTCAGTGGTTGCACGTCTTTGGCTACTGCGCCTGAGTTACCTGCAACAACATTGGCTGAACGTTGCTACGGTGGTATGTTCAGTGGTTGCACGTCTTTGGCTACTGCGCCTGAGTTACCTGCTACAACATTGGCAATGAGTTGCTACGGTGCTATGTTCGATAGTTGCACGGGTTTAACCACTGCACCTGAGTTACCTGCCACAACATTGGTAAGCGGTTGCTACGGCAGTATGTTCGCCGGTTGCACGGGTTTAACCACTGCGCCTGAGTTACCTGCTACAACATTGGCAAGCAGTTGCTACAATTATATGTTCGATGGATGCATAAATATGAATTACATTAAGGCAATGTTCACAACAACACCATCAACTTCGTATACAAGGGGTTGGGTTAATAATGTATCATCTTCAGGTACATTTGTCAAGAACAGTGCTGCAACTTGGACTACTACAGGCGTTAACGGTATTCCATCAGGATGGACTGTTCAGACAGCAAGTGCGTAATACAGTGAGTTATGCTGCTTGACACAATTTAACCTAATTCCAATGGACTTGGCAAAAAGACATAGTATCAAATTAGAAATTCGGGAGGCCATAAGACCCCCCGAATTCGTTTTTAGAGCATTTAAATCCAACTTATGCCACATCTACCAAAGAGTTTGAAGTAAGCAGGTTGTATGCATTCTGAGTGTAAGTGAGGGAAGCACCCTCGAACTTGTTCTTGAACTCGTCCTCACCCTCTTTTGGCTTTGAACGGTGATTCTGCTGCCAAGTAGTTACGCCGTTCAGCAGATGCAGTGCTGTTCCACGGTAGAAACCCTGACCAATACCTTCTTCGATTGAGTACATCAACTCATCAATGGTTGCACCCTTACCCTTGGTGATAACCTTATCGTTCACCAACGACTGTACGTTAAAGTTGGATTTAATCCAAGCATCCATCTGCTCGTCATTGAATTTAAGCAGTTTTGCAACGAACTTCTTGGTGTAAGTATCATCAACGGTCTGACTCTTAAGTTTCAGCATTCGGTCAAGGAATGACTTACTGAACGAGTTAGCACCTTCAAAAAGTGCCATTGCGCGTTTGCGGTTCTCTTCTTCTGTAAAATCAAACCTCTTCTCCGCATGCCTGGTGTGGCGGAACACAATCTTTTGTGTGTCAACACCACGCAAAGCCATGTTAAGGGTGTTCTGACAAACGACACGCACAGGGGTAATCATGGCGCATACAGCACCCGTACCGTCATGCGATGTTGTGAACACAATGTACGGTGTCACCATGTCACGCTCACTCAGGTAGATGTCGCTACCGACCAACTTAGCGGTGACGAAAATTCTTCGGCCACCATTGAGAGAACCAACGGAAACAATGTCAAGGGGCTGGCCAGAAACCTCCTGAACGAAGTTCATGAAACGAAGTGCAACCGCATTCTGAAGTACGGTGTACTTGTTTCCAACAACACCCAACGTCAAGTCCAAATCCTCGCGGTAGGTGGATTTATGGGTTACGATAAGGTTCTCACGCGTAGGCCTCCAATCACCCAAATCAACTGCATCACCAGAAGCAACAGACTCCTTAATCCTGTCCAAGACGAACTCAGGAACACGCACAAGGTTTTGAGACCCTACGTTGAAGTTAAGTCCGCCACGCTCAAATGCTTCCTCAATGGTTACATTCTCATCTTCAAACACTGTACCAAAAGTGGTAAAAATACTCTGTTTTGCCATATCTAAAACTTTAATTTAAATTGTGAATAATTCTATCTGTTTTAATTTCTTGGTGCAAAGGTATGTCAAAATTTTGAATTAACCAAATTTTTAATGTTAAAAAACGTTAATTAATTACAAAATAGAATCTTCCGTTCTTTTTTCAATTACTCGTACTTTGATAACGTTAAATCAGTTCAGTTAGGATGTACTTCATGGCCATATCAATTGCTTCTTTACGTGTATCTTCAAAATATGTTCCACGCAATACAAATGTCTGTGCCTTTTTGTTAAGAATACACCAAGACCAGTGCGGATTTCCGTTCAAATCAACCTGATAACCCGTCTCAATGATAAACCCTTTTGTCTCAAACCAGTCAATGGCAATTTGCTGCGTAGGTGCTGAGTAACTTTGTTCAAACTTGTTCCAATTTGCCATAGACGCACCCTCATTCACCTCATCATAATCACGAGAATAGAAATGTCTCGTTATCACATCAAAATTGGCCTTTCTAAGAAGTTCCGCTACAGTTTTTGAAACATATCTTACCTCTATTTCTTCCATTTTTGGTTGTTTCGTTTTAGTTCTTTTAATCTACGTCTTACACATAAGCACATAAGGACAAACAACACAATAAGTGATAACAATAGTTCTCCTGTCATGCCTATCGCCCCAACTTATAACAGCGTTCATTACCTTCGGAATCTGTCCAAGGAACAACCTCGTCCGTTTCCCTTATGGTTTTCAGTTTCGACCTCTTTTTGGTGAATTGCCAACCTTCCATTTGCCATCCATCAGGTATTCCTCTATAAACATAGTCCTTGTTTACATAAACACCCTTAGTTTCGTTGATGAACGGAAGAATATAATCCAAACCGTTATCACAAATATCTGAGAATGTGTGACAATAATTTGCGCGTTTATTGATTGAACGCATTACTTTAGACAATTCCTGAAAGATTGTCTCATTTGTGAACTTCTTAGCGTCAAAAAGCAGTTGTCCTGCGCATGACTGCCATTCAATACCGTTTGTAAAACGCCATCCTGTGTCACCACCAACTGTAATAATAAAAGAAATGTACTTCATAATTCTATTTACAATGTTTTAAAAAATTAACTTTCTGAGCGCAAAGATATGATAAAAAAACCAACCCAACAAATTTTTTGTGGATTGATTTCAATATATTAACATTTTTTAAGAATTAAGCCAAAATTAGTAATACTTCTTAACCATTTTCTTTAGTCTATTGAAAGAAGTCTTTATGAAATAGTTTTTGAAATCAAATGGCGATTTATTGGACAATTCGGGTTTTTTTGTTACACTTGATACATAGTCTCTGATAACTGACCATTCTTCCTCATTGTTTACATTGTTGGCCAATTGAAGGTTTCCCATAATGGTTGCGAAAATCTTTGATACTTCTCCCTTGTTGGCTTGCCACGCGTTGAACTCAGTAGTAGTCCATAGCAAGTAAAGTATTGGTTTTATGTATTTAGGAATGTTATTGGAATCCATGTGATTATGAGTAAACGTATAAGTCTTGATTCCCTTACATTCTTTAATCAATTCATCAACAAGATGTGTTACCTCGTGCTCTAAAGTTTCGAAAACCTTTTTGAAATCCGCATCCCTGCATACATCAAGCACAATCTGATATGAACCCGGACTGTTTAACATTCTTGGCATGAATCCGCCTTTTACATAATTTCCCTCGATATTTCTGCGATAATAGAACCTTATGCCATACTCTTTCTCTCTAAGATAACGGTCATCAACCTCACCCTCTTTAAAGAACGGCCTAAGTGATATGTAAATCCTATAATCCATTGGATGTGAATACCCATCATAATAACCACATCTGTCTTTAAAGCCATCTAAATACTGTTTCTTTTCCCAAAACATAGTTGCGATTTCAAGTATCTGTTTCCAGAAATACTTTCCTGAATAACCTTCGGTTAATAATCTTGATTCGTTATGTCCACCATTGAAATAGCCCTCAATAGTGGGTATGCCATTAACTGACAACACTTCAAGTATCGTCCTGCGTATGTCACCCTCTGTAAGCCTTATAGATTTCTTCATTTATTCAGGCCAAGATTTTCAATCTTTATGTTTTTAATTCCTTCTATAACAGACATATCATATGGTATACCACTATAATCCCAAGCATCAGGATACATCACAACTTCTTTATTTGGAAATTGATTTGCAATCTTTATTATAACGTCAACCATTGACTTGTCATGTTTTTTATAAAAGTCGGACTCAGCGTCAACATTTGTGAGGAAACCCATCCAATACCTAATAATTGGAACGACTTCAACAGTAAGATAATTAAATGGTATGTCTTTTCGTGCGTATCCATTGTGCCCGTCATATCCAAGTTCAAACATGACTTTGTTTTCACCCGTCAATTCGATTGATACAACAAACCATCCTTTTTCTCCGTAGTCTGAAAAATTATCACTGAACCATATACATTTTCCGATGCTATCACCGTCATTTGCACTATTGACAGATAACCCATTCTGGCAAATAGACCTAATCACATCTTCAGGTGACATGTTCGTATGCATGCCGGCAGAATGGTACAATTTCTTTCCGTAACTTCCGTCTTTCTTGTATATCCCGTTGAGTTCATCAATCCATCGCTTGGTGAAATCATCATAATCCTCTAACAACACGCTTTGACGATAACCTTCATCAAGCCTGTACATCATCCCCCTTATTTTGTTTAAACCGCTTACCATTTTACTTCTTTTTCCTTCTTATCAACATCCTTTTCTTTGGTTTACCGTTCATCATTGGTCTGACAAGTTTTGGATAAATCTCAAACTGTGCATCATTCAACTTCCTCAGGAAACCGCCACCATTCGAAGAAACCGCAATCCATCCATAATAATCATCAGGTATCATGTTGAAATCATCACCACAATCAATTGCATCCAAATTATCAAATTTCTTGTGTATGTTAGGGTTGTATTTTACACCCGTAGTAAATTCAGAAACGTCACGCCTCATATTGGTGTAAACAGCAGACGGAGCACCTTTGGTCTCACCGTTTTCTCCATTGTATTTACCCATTCTTTTATCCAACGTCCTTAAAGAACCGTCCCTAACGTATTGGAACAAATTCTGAAGTTGTGTAAGTGCCCTGTCAGCAACCATGATGTATTCCTTACCGCGAGAATGCACCATGTTGAAAAGTTGTGACGGCTGTCCATCAGAAAATGGAGGATTGGTTACAATTACATCAGAAATGTCAAAGAAATAACCGTTATCCTGAAACCGGCCAGAGGTTATGTCTTTAATGCTTTCGCTTCTACCGTTATAATAAGCGGCCTTTCCGTCAATCCAAGTAGCAAACAGTCCCCTTAAACCGAAATCGTGATACTTCTCTTTCAATATCCTGTAAAACATGGAAATCTTCGGATTGTCACACGGACAATAGACAACCTTTCCTTTTAACTGACTGCCCAACATGTCAAATATCTCACGCACGTCATCCTCACGGGTGTAGTACTCATCACCACCACCCGCATAGCCAAACGACTTGCGTTCATACAACTGTCGGTCATTTGTTTCGTTGATGTCGTTACAAAGGTTTTTGAAAGGTATTCCCAAATTCCTAAGTCTGTCTGTGTTTTCATTGCCAAAGAAAAAATTACATATATCACCATAAAACAAATCTATTGACAAATAGTCTGTACACAATGTGTATAAATCATCATCCGAATTTGAAAAAATGTTTTGTTCAAGCCATATACTTGCCATTAGATTTTTGTTATCAGAACCTTCACCAATTCTACAATCAATCAGTACTAAATCGGAAGGTTCAATTTCTTTATATACTATAATAACGCCTGGCTTTACGTCTATGCCATATTTTTCAATATTTTCTTCTGACAACTCTAATCCAAGTAAGGCAGTTCCTCTTGTATTATAACTATAATCATCACAGAAAAACACGGAATAGAAATTTTTGAATTTCAAACCATCATTTAAAACGATTGGTAAATCTTCTAAATTATTTAATGCGTGGTATATGTATTTTTTCATGTAATGCTTGTTTTATCAACTATAAATAGCCTAAAATCCTAACTTTTAACATAAATTAACCTTTAATATTTGTCCATATTGAATAATGGATGTATATTTGCACCGTAAAAGAAAAAATAAATCAAAAATATTATGTCAAAATGTTACAAGTTAAGGGAGTTAATCAATCGTCTTGAGGAACTTTCAAAAAATGGTAGAAATGACGGTATGACCGTTGAGGTACTTGATATGGACGGAGATGGATGCAATATCTCCAATGTATATATTGACAGGTATGTATCCTCTAACGATGAATACGAATTTATTGCACTTGAAACATCAGGGTTCATTGCAAATGAAGGCGTAAAAGATGAATATGAATATTGGCGAAGTAAGCGCATTGAGTTCACTTCAAAGTTTCTTGACTATCTAATGTCAAAAGGTGCTTCACCCGAAGATGCTATTGGTAGGGCAGTAGAAAAAGCAGATAAACTTATTGAAGAATTACAAAAGCCAAAATAAAATGGACGATAAAATAAAGAAAGAACTGGCCGGAAAGGTCTATGGTGACTATAACGCCTTGGCCATTAATATGGATGTTAAACAACCCTTCTTGGATGACCACTTGGATTACTACTTTGAATGCTTGAAGCCGGATGTTAAACAGTTCTTTGTGATAGACTATCTTGATTGCCTGAAACCAGATAAAACGTTATAAGATATGACAAAGCAAAGAAGAGAAATACTTGAAGACGCAATTCAAGAAGAAATCATGCGGCATGGTTGCAATATGTTATCTGATGAAGAACTTGAAACAATTGCAAAGTGTTTAGGGGTAAATTAAGGTGTGTATAAATGAAAGAAAAAATGGACAAAGAATGGAGAGAATTGAGAGAACAAGACAACAGAAATTCCACATTTTTCTGCAAGTGTCTTAAAGACTACATAAACACTGAGTGGGATGTCGCATACCCACTTATTGATGTAACTGAAGCAAACCAATCCGTTTTGCTTAATGATGAACGTTTCTGGGGCAAAGGGTAGTATATTATATAAGGTTTTGCACAAAATATCACAAATAATATAATATTCAAAATAGAATATAATATGAATAAAAAGACAGCAAAAGGGTTTTCACCTCATTTCAAGTCCTTTAGTGTTAGTGGAGATAAAATCACCATCCACAAATGCGTGATTGATGCGGCTATTAAACAGGTTAAAAATGACAATGACCCGTTTGAAAGTTACGATAGGTATGCTGGTAGGCTTGATATACTTGAGGAATTATTGGATGCTATAAATACAGGAATGTCAATTAACAGAAATAAAATGTAAAAATATAATGACACAAGAGGAAAAAGAATTAGTGATTAAAGACCTGTCTTCAAGAATACCATACAATGTTAAAATAAGGATAGGTGGACGGCCAAAGATTTTGCAAGGTGTGGTTGGTGATAAGGTAGTCGTAAGGATGAAAGGCGACGAAAGTTGGGAGGATGGCTATTTCGACATACAAGACTGGAACATTAAACCATACCTCAGACCGATGTCAAGCATGACAGAGGATGAGAAAAGTGTCTATCTCACATTAAGGGCACACGCTGGTGCATTTACTTGCGTGGAATGGTTGGATAAAAATCACTTCGACCATAGAACAAATATGGATGGAGAACACCTTATACAATTACATCTTGCACTCAAGGCAAAGGAAGGCATGTATAACAATAAAACGAAATAAGATTATGGCAGAGTTAGATAAATTCAAGGAGTTACCGCATATCAACAGTCTCTATGAAATAGTTGATGATTGGGGTTATGCACCAAACCTGTACCATTTTGATGGCAATTGGCACGTTAGTTGGATACATTGTGAGGAAGGTGATGGTTTGGAAGATTTTGTAGGTGAAACCCCTGAGGAAGCAATAAACAAGGCATATGAGTGGGTTCAGAATGAGTTCAAAATAGACAAAGCAAAGGCATATATTAAAGAATATACAAGGCATTGCAGTAATGAACTTATGCCAAGTGGCTATCATGAATGGATAACACCAGACAATGCTTTAAGGGCTTGTGAAATAACAGAACAAGAAACGCTCAATAAAGTTTGTGAATATCTGTACGATAAATTATACACAAGGGCAAATGGTGCAGAACATTATGTGGCATCAAAAGAAAAGATTACACAAACTGAATTTGTGGACAAATTGCGTGAATACATAGGATTAGAATCTAAAAATAATGACGATTAAAAAACGAGGAGACTATGAAAATTATTTTCGATGTCGATGGAGAAAATATACCTTATGTTGCAGATTGTACAATGACGTTTGATAATATTAATAAATGTTACAATTATCAGTTTGATAAGAATAACAGTAAAAACGGGAAGAAAGTTATATTAGAATATCTTCTTGACCAACTTGAACATGAACAATAAAATATAAGTTATGACAACGAATGAGTTAACCATACTTTTAAATAAAGTAAAAACAGATATAAATAACTACGACAGTTATCATATATGGTATTCTGTAAGTTCAGAAGAAGTTTGGGATAAAAAGGGTGGTTATGTGACATTTGAAGTGTTTGGTCACAGTGACCAATGTGAAGGCTCTAATTGGACAGAATATTGGTCTATTAACGATAATGGAACGATTGTGCGTGATGGGGATGTATATGAAAATTACAATGAATTCAAAAACAATTTTGTATGACAAATGAAGAATTTATGCCGAAGAACCTTCGGAAAGGCGATTGGCTCTGTATTGCATACCACAGAGATATTAAGGTGTGCGTGCTTGAAGTATCAGACAACAAAGTGGTCGTAAGCGGTATGCCAAGCCCGTTATTCTTCCAAGAATATTGGCCGTTGGAATTGACGCAAGAAACCATTGACGTGGCTGAAATATCTGACGTTATCAGACAAATGGAAGAAGATGGTGTTGAGCATCTGTATGTGCATCAAGTTCAGCATTATATGACCGACAAAAACATAGATAAAGAAAGAGCAAGACGGATGATTAAGTGGGCTGTTTGGAAAATGCGAGACTGACCCGTTACCAACCATTCCGTAAGAAATAAGTTAAGAATATGACACAAGAACAAAAAGAAGAATTGAAACGTAAACTTTATGACGAAAAACATATAGGCGATTTTCGGCATAACAACCCGTTGGTTGCTATTTGGTTTGAAGACCTATGCAAAATAATAGATGAGTTGAGAAATAATGAATAAAGTTATGGACGGAATTGCAGGAACTAATAAAAAAGATAGACGATGGTGGCATATCGAAGAACGATTAACAGGAACAAAATCGCTTATCATCGGAAAGCGAATACAAATAAATTGGTCATGGTGTGAAGAAACAAAGTTTTCCTTTAAGACATTTAATAATGTTGATATGTTCTACCTTCACCTTATATTATTTCACAGATATATGGTATTTTTCTATTATCATAGATTCTAAAAAAGGAGAAAGATATGAAAACAAAGAAATTTGATATTGGGACTGTGAAAATTGAAATGCATTCAAATGGTTTTCCAAAAGGGCTTTGCACTAAAAGGGACGCAACCCTCCGTGAGTGTAAACACATTCTGAAAAACATCTTAGGGATTGATACACACGGCCAAGATTGTTTTGTGGATATGCAGGAGTATAAAGAATACAATGACAATCTTGTTATTGATGTCAATAAATGGTTAAGAGGAGATTATGAAGACCATATTTTAATGCAAGATTATGCGTATGACATCTATGAACCGTTGGGGTGTATGAACCTCATTCCAGTTATTGCATATCTCAAGTCAAAGGGAATCATTGATTGATAATCAACAAAGTATATCATTACCAAACTTTAAAAGAATGAAAGATATTGATATTTTGAGGGAACTCTACAACAAAAGAACATCGTGTGAGGAGTCGTTGCAGAAAGCAGAAATGCGTGTTGATGAAATTAAGGCAGAACTTTCTAAAGTTAATAGGCTTATTGATTTGTTAGAAGAGGCAGAACTGAAAAGTCTCAAAGAAAAAACAGATAAAAGAAAATGACAAAAGAAAAAGATAATCCTATAAAGATAACAATTAGAAGACAATATTATATTGGGTCTTGTTGTGGTGATGAAAGATTCATATGGGTAACAGAAGAAGTTACTCCACAAGAATTACAAAGACTAATCAATAGATGTGAAACAATAAGAGTAATCAATAACCCCTATTCAGAAAATAAAACGGAAAAGATATGAACAAAGAATTTGTAACAAAGAGAGTTGGAGAATTACTTCGCTTGAATGGGTTTGACATTCCGACAGTGTATTACTATTACAAAGATAGTGACGAACCGTATAAAACCTTTGCAAGGTCTGCATATAATTGGAACAGCCGAGACGTAGAACAGTGTTCAGCACCAACCGTACAGGCAGCGATTGATTGGGTAGAAACAAAAGGATATTGGATTGTATATCGCCCACTGAATTATGATAGCGGTGTAGATACCTATATCTATGCGGCTAATGACGATAAGGAATGGTATGCTATCAAAAATTTTGTGACACCTACCAAGTACGAAGGGCTTAACAAGGCATTGGAATTTTGCCTTGAAAAACTTATAAAACAATAAAGACATGAAGGTTTGGTTAACACACGAGAAAACAGTGACTTGTAATAATAATGTCATTTTATGGTTCGATAAACCGAGGAAGATTTATGATACATTTTTGAAAAGAGAAAGTTGGACATTAGGGGAAGGCGGAGTATTCTTTTATCCAAATCTTACTCTTGATGATGTGAATTATATTGTCACGGAAGAAAATTCGCCACTGGAAATGGACATACAATTCTTATCGGAGTTTGTGGTGGACAAATCAAAACTAATGCAACAAAAAATACCATAAATATGAAAAGACATGAAATAGAAAAATATGTGGATTGTGATAGATGTAAATGGTTAGATGAGACACAACCCTTATATTGTTCTAAATTTAAAAAGAATCTGATAGAGCCAGAATATTGGAATGACGAATATTGTGTGATGTTCGAGGATAAATACGAATGATTAAAACAAGAAAGATTATGAGAGTGCTCAAAAAATCATCCGAAACACAGATAACCTGCCCAAAATGCACCGCAGAACTTTTATATGGCTCTGAAGATATTCACCTTGTAGGTGATATGGAAGGTGATTGGGATTATTGTGTTACTTGTCCCGAATGCGGGAAAAATATTAAAGTTCTATAATATAAAGAAAGATATGAACGAGAAAAAGATTGATATAGACTATGTTAAAGAAGAGTTAGATAAAGTCATAAAAACGCTTAAACCCGATAGTGTCTTCGGTTACGGCTCTTTATATGACGTTGCAACCCATTTCTATAAACTTGGAATTAAAGACTCACAGAAATGACGATATTAGAAATACTACCTCAATTTTTGAGGGGTGAAAGAATAAGAAGGGAGTCGTGGGACAAAAATGCCTATATATACAAGGATGGCGTTTATTTTCATTTTGTATATAACAATAATGGTGCTAAGGGTGATGATATTTGGTATCTTTCCGAAAGGATTTTTGCTCTTGATGATTTAATGGCAAATGATTGGATACGTTTTGATACCGTTGGGTGATTATAACCAACAAGTATATCATTACCAAACATTTTGGGGTTAAATTATGCAATTTAACATTGTTTAACGGTTTTAATTTGGCTATTATAAAATCTGTCATTATCTTTGCAGTGTAATTAAAAAATCACAGTCATGAGTAAACTTACAAAGGAAGAAATGAAAGCAATCTCCGACCCTCATGGGTTTAGCGGTCACTGTTCACCAGACGGGACACCGTTAACCAATTACGAGTATTGGGAAGAACAAAACAAATGGAACTAATATGGCAGAGAAACGAGATAAAATGTTGGAAAACTTCCGCAAGAAACGCGTTGAGGTTGGTGATTCCGTAGTTGTGGAAGAGGGACTGCTCTATAAATACAGCAAAGACCCGAATCGTGATGTTACCGTAAAGGTGAAAAAGGTACTTGACAACGGAGAAATTGTAGTGTTCAACAGCGAAAACTACAGGGAGGATGTCACACTCAAAGATGGCGACTACGAGTTAGACATCTTTAACGTTGGTGCAGACCCATTTCCTGAAAAGTCATGGAGAAGCGACATCAGGACAGTTAACTATGACTTGTCATGCATTCTTGGAAAATTCGGTGTCCATGTGTGGCGCAAGGGTGCTGAACTAAGGAAAGACGAACCTTACCAGTTTTATAAAAACGTGAAAATTGACGAAGTTAATTTTAATCCATATGTGTTCGATGCCGACGGAAACAAGATGTACTACCAAAGGGATTGGTGCTGGACTCTTGAGCAAAAGCGACTTTTCATCGAAAGCATTTACCAATCCATCAACTGCGGAATGATTATTGTGCGTGAACGAAGTACAAAATGGGTTGAGGAACAGATAAACAATGGCAACAAAGAGGTATTCTACTCAGATATTGTTGACGGAAAACAACGCATAGGCGCATTGGTCGAGTTTGTTCTTGACGGTTATAAAGACCTGCATGGAAATTATTTCTCTGACTTGTCAGAAAAGGCAAAGGTGAAATTCTGCAACTCAATGGCTCTTACCTATGCCGAACTTGGAGAAAACGCAACAGACGAGGACACAATCTCAGCATTCCTTGGCGTGAACTTCACAGGTGTACCCATGTCAAAGGAACACATCGAATACGTTCAGAAAATCCAAAACAAACTTTCACTACAGTAATACAAAACATATTATGACTAATATTGCGGATTTATTAAGAAACGCCAAAAAAGGAACAATACTATGGTCTCCACTGTTTGGACCAGTTGAGTTTATGCAATTAGGTAAAAATGACCAGATTTGGATTAAGGTTGACAACAGTGAACCTTTCGACAAATACGGTAGATACTTTGGCTCACGTTTCACAGAAGCGGAATGCCTTCTCTTCCCAAGCAAGGATTGCAGAACTTGGGAAGGGTGGAAAGCACCTGTTGAACCTAATTTCAAGGTGGGGGATTGGGTCGTAAGAAAAGATGGAACTACTTTCTGCAGTGGCAATTATGCGGAACAAATAACCTTAATAGAAGTTGATGGAGAAGGCAAATGTATATGGCTTTCATCAACATCATGGGTATGTGATGATGCCATCCGTCTTTGGACTATCCAAGATGCCAAAGATGGCGATGTGCTTGCTGCTCATGAATGTTATGCGATATTCAAAGAAATTGACAGGTTAAATATTAAATGTTACTGCGCCTATCACTACATGGGCTTTAATCCAACCCTTTATAAAAATACTTTGCAAAATAAAACTGTTTTTAAACCTGCCACCAAAGAACAACGTGACCAGTTGTTTGCCAAGATGCGAGAAGCGGGTTATGAGTGGGACGAGAAGAAGAAAAAACTGAAGAAGATTCAAAAGCACTACGACATCTCAAACTTCCACACAGGCATGCCTGTGTTGGTGAGAGATAGCAACGACCAAGAGTGGAACTACCTGCTTTTTTCTCATTACAGAAAGAAAATGCCAGACCATTTCTTTGCGGGAGGATACCCTTGGTATGAGTGCATTCCTTTCAACGAAAAAACTAAGCATCTGCTTGGGACTACCGATATGTGCGACGAGCAATACATTAATTGGTAAAGATATGAACCATGAGCGACAAGAAACGAGAAGAACAAATAAAAGAAGCAGCAAGACAACGCGCTGACCAATATGGCCATCCTTCTCAATGGAGTGATACCTATTATGGGTTCATTGACGGTGCACATTGGGCAGACTCTCACCCACAATGGATACCCGTTGGGAAAGAATTGCCTGAAGTTACCATAGATGATTGGAGAAGCGAAAATGTATTTTTTGCGACAGATGATGGTAAGAGTCATTTTGGCTTTTACAGCAACAAGGGCGTGTGGTTTTCATTAGTATATGGGTTTAATGGGCATCAAGTCACCCACTGGATGCCATTGCCAGCACCACCGAGAAAGGAGGAGTGATTATGACACCTTATCCTGTTTATGTAGGACTATTTAAGTTCTATGCTTATCCTGTGGACTTCGCCTGTAAGCCTAACCACAAAGTATGCCGAAGATGTATGTGCTTCGGTGGTTATCTTGACGAGAACCATTTCCTGTGCAGCCAATATTGGCAAAAGAAAGTTATAAAAACAATAAACAAGGAGAATTAAAATTATGAAGATTTTTCTATTAATATTAGCAATAATTTGGTCATTTGGCTACGCCATGAACCACATTGAACTTAACATGAAGTATAATACCCTTATGAGAGGGGGTAAGTTTCAACAGATTACAGGTAGTATCCTTGCCGCCATCTCCAATGGTGTTGCGTGGTGGTATATTATTGATTGTATAATCAACTGGTAAACTATAACTATTATGGATTGTAAATCTTTGATGGTTGGGGACTTGGTGTATATCCATGAACCCGAATGTAAAGGACATCGCGTTGATTACATTAATGAACTTGATGGGCAAGTAGGAGCGGATGGAGAAGTATATGACGAGGACGATATCCGCCCCATTCCCATCACCGAGGATATCTTGTTGAAATTAGGATTCAGCAAAGAATACAGTGAACGTGAGATAGAGTATGATTTAATAGATTTCCCATTTACAATAGTATTTGACAGATATAAAAAAGAATGGTACGCAGGAACATATATGTGTGGCAGGGAATCTGATTGGATAGAAAGGCAATTTGATTGTCAGTTCTTATATCAACTGCAACATCTAATGGGGCAGTGCGGCATAGATAAAAATATTGAACTATGAACGAACAATATGTAACATCTAAAGTTGCAAAACTTCTAAGAGAAAATGGATTTAGGGGAGATTGTATTGCGTATTATAATGATGATGGCAGAAGGTATTTATCACTAAATGCAGAACTTCATCCTCTCCCTTGTCCAACACAAGCAGTTGCTTGCCGTTGGTTGCGGGAAGTACATAAAATTGATATATCTGTTACTCCTGATGATGGTTCGTGGTGGATTAAAATTACAGAACTTGAATCTTGGTCTAGTGTATTCAATGGTAAAGTGTTAAACAGTGACGATATAAAGTTCGCTTATCAAGGTTCTACAATCACAAAAGAGGATTGCTATGAAGCAGGTTTATGGTATGTACTTAAAAACTTGATTTGATTGATATGAAAATAAAAGTAGTTAGAAGACCCGCCAAAGGACCATATCCAGAAGGCGCAGAACCAGAAGTGTATGATATCTATTACGATGTAGGTTTATTTTCCCCTTTAAAAAGAAAATGGAAAATAGATAAATCTTCATTGGATAGAGATGAAGTATTAAAATATATCCAAAATTGGGTATTAGACGTATCGTATGAAGTAATAATTGATTGTTAAGTTTAACTAATTTGATTTGATAAACAAGCAATGGAGGACTGAGATATGGCATTTATTGACGGAAACAACGGTGAGAACTTTATAAGCGAGGGTTTAATTCCTGTTCCACATACATTGGTATTCTATTGCCCTGTTCGCAAGCAATCACTTGAACCGCAAGATTGCTTTGATTGTGGAATGTTTGTTAATGTGCATTGCATGATGGGAGTGGAACGAATATATTCAAGAAAGGAGGACCAGAAATGAAAAAAGAATATTTTTCTAAACATTTTTATGGTGAAAGTAAACTTGTTGATTTTCTAAATGAAAGAGTAAATGACGTTAATGTTGTTTCAATAACATATAATGGTCGTTCATTGACACCTTATTATGTGTTGTTTTATTGGTGTTATGAACCGAAGGAGGACTGAGACATGGCAAGAAAAGAACTAATTGAAATGTCTGGCCAGATAGTAAACGGTATAATGTCATCTGATAGTTCATTATTCACTAAGGTTATTGATAGAAGCGTGTTGATTGACAGTACAGCAAAGATGACCGTCAGACTTGCAAAGGCCATTTTAAAAGAAATAGACAAAGATTAAAAACGATATGACAACAAAAGATTACATTAAACTTCTTGTAATAGCCGCTGGTTATACAAAGAATATAAAGGTTGATATTGACCAATACGGTATAGATAGAATGTATTCTGTGTATGCCGAAAAATTTGATTATAATGATGACGGTAATGATGAAATTATAATTGATGACAATGAGACTAATGAAGATAAGCAAATTCTGGATATTAAAGATGAACCTTGCTTGTTATCATTAATAAGGGAAATAATGGACAATAAAACAGAAGACTGTGTATATAAACTAAATCATTTACCGTTATATGAGATAACAGATGACAAGACAAGGGAGAATGTTTTATACATCGATAAACAACTGCAAGAAGCAACTGAAAGAGATTTTGCTATAATGAAGCCTGTAGATGAATATATCGGAAAAACAGACCCTTGTAAGGATGCTCCTAATTGTAAAGGCGATTTTGACGATTCTGATACTTGTCATGGTTTTTGGAAATGTACTCATCAATATCATAATAATTGTCCATTAGTACATGAACACCATAAATTGTCATATGAGTTAAGACATGCTTATAGGAAATATGCATATAAAGATAACGGGAAACTTAGCAATGAAGAAATAAAATTACTAACCAATCATAATCTGATTTAATGACATTTCAATGAAAGAAACAAAAATCATTAAATCCCCAAATTTAATCGTATGGCACTTATCAAAAAACAATTGAATGAAAATGACAAATGTGATGGTAAATGCTGCTATTGCATAGCACGGACTTGTTGTGTTAACGCTTATAGGAAAAAGAACAAATTCGTTAAAAGGAAATAATAACATTGATATGAGCAAACAAGAAGATAAAGAAAAAGACATTTGCCAACACTGTAAGCATTATTGGGTTGATTTTCGTGTAACGCCAGAAAAGGTGTACATACCTTGTTGTGACGCATTAATTAAAAAACGCGGGTGGCTTATCAATATGGATGAAGTCGTATCATATCCATGCCTTAAGTGTCCGTTTGATTCATATGAACAAGGAATACATGAATGACGTTTATAAAAACATAAAATAAAACATAAAAAATGAAAGAAAATAAACAACAAGAAAATGCTTTCGTAATCTACGGAGAACTTATCAGATATCTTGCAGACACCAGCAACGAGATGAAGTTCGACATGTACGCGAGCGCATCAGCACATGAGCAAATAACACCTGATAAGGTAGTGGAAAAAATAAACGACGTAAAACAAAAACTTGACGAACTAACGAAAAGTCTTACGTCATAGTAACCGTATTACCCTTATTTCAATTTTCTGTGATAAGCGTCACGGTTCTTCTGAATCGTTCCCTTTGTCCTCTCAATGGCTTTGGTCAAACCATCAGTATTGTTTGGCATGAAATATGGACCGGTCTTTAACTTAGGAGACTCAGGCCTTGGCTCTGTCGATTTGGCAGGTGCCTTTTTGCCTATTTTCCTGTACCAAGGCTTTTGGTTGAAATCATCAATCTCACGCTTGTTAGCATCCATCCTCTGTTCGTAATCGGCCAAATCCTGACGGTATTTGTTAAGGTTCTCAACATCGTTGAACCTGTCCTGCAGAGAGTCAAGGTTGGCCTGTGAATACTTGCCACCCGTCAACTCATCATGATAACCGGCCATTGCATCGGTTAAGTCTGCAATCCTGTTAGCGGAATCCATGTCGTGATTGCCTAAGATAGTATTTCCGTCATTATCCCTGTAAACATCAGTGGGGTCATATCCGTCAACACTCGCATAATGCCAATATATTGGATTGTCACCTGACCTGCTCCTTGATATCTGTCCGTAATACCTCGTATTAGCATTATCACCAGACCTTGTTATATCCACATTCCTGTCAAGTTCCTTAGAAAGTTCATCCGACAAACCGCGTCTGAACAGATTCATCTGCCTCTCCCTCCTCTTTTTCTGTGAGTCACGATGAACATTACGGCCAATTCCGTTCGTGGCAACAGAATCTTTACCACCATTTAAATTGTCTAAGTCAACACCGGCACCAACATATGCCTTGGCCATCTTCTCCGCACTTATTTCGCTCAAGACACCCTTGACCGATTCCTTGATTATGTCATGTAACTGACCCTCAGTTAACCTTATCTGTCTCTTCATTATAACGCCTTTTCTTTATAAATATCATTCCACTTTTTATTTTTGGAAAATGATATACTATTTGTCCCAGAATGAAAAAGAAATCACATTTCAACTGAAATTGATGGAATAATGATGAATAAAATCACCCAAATTACCACCAAATTGTACCTTTCTCAACCCAAGAGATTCTAACATTGTTATTGCTTCTTTTACTGTTTCATTCCTCGAATCTGCAAGAAATACCGCATGATACGAACCGTCTTTTTCTACTTTGGTTTGCACATTAAAACCATGACGATAGCAAATGTCATAAACTTTGTCATCAAGAGCTTTGTATATACCCATATCATCACCATCATTCTCATTGATGGAAGTTCTTTGTGAATATTGCTCATTGATATACTCTCGAACCACATTTTTGGTTATTCCCTCAATAATCACTTCTTTCCGCTTATTTATATCCATATCAATATACTTTACTTATAAGTAGTTGGTTAAACAATAAAATGGACAAACCTTGACGATTTGCCCACTTATTTATTAAATCCATTGGTTTATACGTTGGAGTGAGGTTAAACTGTGTCAGGCTGCTTAAGCGGTAACATCCCACCTATTTGCACTTGTCAGCTGTGTTACATCACGCATTTCTCTACCAGCTTGCAATAATGCATTTATCACGACCCTTGCCCTTCTTTTAATTTCGTCATCTGTTGCCATTTGTGCTATTCTATCAAGTGTCGTTAATGCATCATTCATGGCTTCGTTGAAATTTCCAATTTCATCAGCCAATCTTTCCCTCAATTCATTATTATGTGATTCTGGGTCAAAATTGCCATTTGAATCATAAGAAGATTCTTCCAACATCTTTTTTACTGATTCCTTAATTACTCTATGTAAATCAGTCTCACTAAGTCTTATGGTTTTCTTCATAAAATATGTTTTTTTAATTGTTATTATTGCTGTTATCATTCATTATCAACCACATTTCTCCAATTTGAAAAATCAAAAGCGGTAAATAGGTTTTCTGATTGTTGTTTTAACTTGTTCAACTCACTTAACATGTATTGAATCGCACCGTTCTGTTGTTCATTAAGGCTATAATACGTTTTCACCGCAGATAAACAACGTGTAGTACTTAAAAGATAATTATAGAATCCTATAAGGTGGTTGAAAATGTCTTCATTTTCATCACCATAGGCTTCGATAATTATTTTTCTAACCAATCTTTGTAAATCAGATTCACTAAGTCTTATTGTCTTCTTCATAATCTAATTCATTGTTTTTTTCTTATAAATAGTTGTATAATTGATTAAATCGTAGTATATTTGCAATAAAACTAATACAATTAAAGATTATGAGATTATCAATACATCATGGATATAGTGGAGAAGTCATTTACGATAAGGATGAATGTTTCTCTGCACCTGAATACGGTGACAAATTAAGAATAAATAACCACTGGTATAAAATGACCGATAAGTACTTCACATTTGATGGTTCTGAAAGCGTCTGTGTTATCGTTGTTGAACCATATGACCCAGAACGCGGAAACTTGATTTAGATAAACATATCGCAAGCATCATCCTCAACAAGGAAAGAAACCGTGCGAGAATGGAAACAGCAAGACAGAAATAGAAAATAACACCTGAAGAATTAAACGATAAATTAAGGGAATGATATACTATTTGTCCCCGACAATAAATCAAGATAAACTTCTATAAAATAGAGAATGCGGTCAGAAATGACCGCATTTTTTCATGTTGTCGATACAATATCTACATTAGGAGTGTAGTTTGTTATTATCATATGTGTCGTGTTTTTATTATCATATATTCGTCCACGGGCTTGATACATATATTGTTTATCATATTCTCTTATGTTGTAATTTTTATAAAGCCCTGTTATGAAATCGGTTTTCCCTATTATCATCATCCATTTGCATTTACATTGGTTTAAACATTTAAATAAACGTATGTGGTCTTCTTTACTGAATGCGTTACCGTCATACTCACTGAATGTTGTGTCATAAGGTGGGTCTAAAAACATAAAGTCATCTTCACAATAGTTCTGATTTTTAATAACATCTTCAAAATCAGAACAATATATATTGGTCTTTTTGAATAAAGTTTTTACTTCATCTGAAGTTATTACATCTAATTTGCAAGAAAAACATTTTTTATTGTAAGAATAACCACCATAAGGTATATTGAAATTACCGTTTTTACCAAACCTGAACATTGACCCATAACAGAACTCACGAATAAATAACCACTGGGCACTTCGTTCTAACTGACTGTATGAATCGTAATTACCCCCACAATTCCAATCGTTGTACATATCACGTATTGTGAAGTAGAATGCCTGACATATACTTGTTGTGATACACCTATATGATACGTCATCGTCATTATCAGAAATATCTTTTTTTATGAATTTTCTCAGTTTGTCATTAATTGATAGTTCAATTCTTTCAACAATGTTAAAATTGTGAAAATTAAAACGATACTGCGTAAACGCATCGATGATGAAATCATGAATGTTTAAATTCATGAATATGGTCTCATCTTTTTCACGAATGGAACGAATAAAATAACTTCCATATCTCTCGTAGAATAAATCAGCAAATAACTTGATAAATTGCCACATGTTTGAGATTTTCAAAACCTCATCCTTGAACTCATCAACAGATATAGAACTGTAAAATTCCATTAACGATTGTGATAAATCATTAATATAACTTTCACCATAGATTCTATTGTCATTATGTAACTGAAAAAAAATTCCTCCACCACCAAAAAATGGCTCATGATAATTTTTTATTTTATTAGGGATTAAATCTTTAATGAACTCGTATTCACGATATTTTCCGCCTGTGTATTTTATCAATGGTTTTAACATTCTATCTTCATTATTTTAAACATTATTATCCTCTATAAAATCTCTAATAAACGATACAAATAAATCCGCATATGCACGTGTCCTTTTCTGAATGTCACATAACTCAGGGTTATTTACTGTGGTCTCTTCAAACCTTAAAAATTTAACATTGTTAGTAAGGTCATCTAATTCATTATTCTTTAGAATTGGGCCGCGATTAGTATTAGATAATAACTGAGTCTGTATAAATCTTGATTGAGCGAAATTATGAGAATTGGTCTCAACCTTATCTTGCTTAGATTTGTTTAAAGTGTCTTCAAGTAATATAATGTTTCCTAACTGATGATATTCATCGGCGTTTTCATAATCCTTAAACTTGTTCTCAGGAAACCAATGGTCAAGATTATAACTCTTGTTTTTACCACGTCTTACCCACATGTTATAATAAGCGTCAGTAGGAAGACCGTATCTTTCACAGAGATAATATTCTACTGTCGCAAGTATTTGTTCCATGGTAGTTCTTCCTTTCTTAATATTATATTTCAGAGAACCGTTTATCAGACTCCTTAATTCATCACAACCACCAGCATTATTGATATATCTGGCGACCTTTTCACGAATCACCTTTTTTGCATTATCAGTATCAGAAATCAAAATCAAATCACTTGAAATGCTTTCAAGGAGATTTATCGTATTCTGAACGTTTGTATCGCTAAACCTGTGGACAACGTAAAATGAGTATATTACAAATAAGGACTTCATTACAAACTTAAAATACTCATAATCCTTAATACCATATGCCAAATAACATGGCTTTATGTAATACCACCATACTAGATTACTACTGGCGAAATCACGGAAATGATATGTGTCTTTGTGAATATCATCATGACGTTTAAACGATTCATCAATTAACCAATCTGCCATCATCTTGCACTCATTGAAATAATCTATAGCATCTTCATATGAAGAGAAAATGATATCTTCCTTGAAGCATTTCTCAATTCCATAATTGATGTTGTTAAGAGTAAATGACGAAGAAAAGACCTTCGATAAATTAATGCTATCTTTATAAATTGATTGTCTTGCTAAACGTATCTTTAAAACCTCAATCATGATAAACAAAACAGCATCAACTTTCGACTTTGTTGGCCTGAAATGACCATTGCTCTGAGCATAATCAGCAGACTCCTTGAAACGTTTGAACGATTTATATACTAAATTTTTCTCATCACTTTTGAACTGATTGATGATGAATTTTGGATACATGTCCTCATCAGACATTGGCGTGCCTTTCTGATTCCTGTCACGAAAACGCTCAAACTTGTTCTCGTAAGGAATGTATTCCTCATATACGTATACATTTCTTAACATTACATGAAAGGCTGTAGCGATATCAAAACCATTACCTAAAATGTCTTGTTCAATGAAGTCAACTGCAAGATAAAAAATGTCATTGTATTTACGTTCCTCGTTAGACTTAGAAAACTTTCTGTAAATTTTATCAATCGGAATTATGTCCCTTGAAATAACTGAAATTGGTTGTTCAAGATACTTGTAAAACTCATCCAGCTTATCTATACCAATTTCACATAACTTGTACTGACCATTTGTGTTTTTGAAGACATCTAAATCAATGTATTCCCTTCCTTCTAACTTGTTAATGACATACATAAAGGCAAAAGACATTATAATACACATCCTTATGCGCTGACTACCATCAACAGCAGATTTATATGTACCATCGTCTAATGGCTTTATCAGTCGGGAATTACTATTACATTCATCAATATTACTATATTCAATGTTTCCAATTGTTAAATATGCCTTGGTGTAATTTTTACCAATATATGAATTTTTACCACTGGCCATGTTTTCAGTATTGATTCTTATACATTCACATATGTCATGCCATAATGTTTCACAACAACGATAATCCCATACAAAATTTCGTTGTAGTAAGTTTTCTATCGTATAGATATTTTTGTCATCGACACTGAAAACTAACTCATCTAATGATTTTGGCGTTAAAGTTTTTGGTTCTGGTCTAAATTTAGTTATCATTTTATTTACTTTTATTTAATTAATAATTTTTTTGTGTTGCAAATATACGACATTTTGATAAGATAAACAACTTTTTAGGTGAAAATTTTTTTCTGGAAAATTTTTTGAATAGGAGTTCACGAAAATTTGCAAAATTTTTTCTGGAAAATTTTTTAAAAAGATGGATGGCAAACCGTGACCCATGTTTGCCCGCGACGGAGGGGGCGGGCTGAGTGGGGGGTTACGGGGGTAGACCCCATGGAGGGGGCACCCCATGCCCCACCCCATAGAGGTCTGCCATTATGTCATGCTGCGTCAGTCAGTTGTTCGGTATTGGTGTCTGTCTGTTTGGCTTGTGACCTATCACCCCGAATCCATGCTACAGCCTTATCTGCTCTTGCTGCTGCTACAGCAAACTCTCTCGGCTTGTCCTGCAAATGCTTTGCCCATCCTTGCAGGTAGGCAATGTTATTATTATAGGTTGTATCGGTGTCAATGCCGCACAGACTTAAAATAATGGCTGCTCCCATTTCGGCTACTAACTCCTCCCTGCTATACTTAACAGAACCGAATAACTCGTTAGTAAGTCGGTCTATTCTGCTCTCGTGACCTGTCGAATGTATGCACTCATGGAAGGCAGTTGAATAGTATTCACTCGCTTGACTGAATTGGTTAAGCATTGGCACGTGAATTGAGTCGCTTGCAGGTGAATAATAAGCCTTATCCCCACCATCATTAGCGAATGCGGGTGCTCCCTCGCTTTGCAGGTATGCCTTGAGCATTTCCTCGGCTACCTCAATGGGTTGGGCATCGGTTGGCTTGAACTCGGTTGCATGTTTGGGCTGCAGGTCAGTGTCTTGAATACTGAATACTCGATAATACTTCAAAAAGGGTATACGCTTAACTGCGTTATCGTCATCGGCCTTGACGGTCTTCCCGTCTTTGTCCTTATAAATCCATGTATAGAATGTGATAACGGCAGACTTAGCACCTTTATTGATAGTGCCTCCTTCAGCCTTAATTTGGTTGAAAGTCAAAAACTCTCCTGCGGGTTTCTCTTGTGCCATAAGCAGCATAGAGTTAAGGAATGAATAACTTTTGCCCTGCCTACTCATGTAGAGTGATTGGCCATTAGACTGCCAAGGCTTGCGCCAAGGGCAAAGACCACGATTCAAAGCGTCACTAATAATTTTCGTGATAATCTCGTGAGTTGCATTGTTGTTTGCCATAACTGATATAATTTAATGTGGTTAATATTGTTATCTCATTTGAACACTACAAAGGTAAGCATAATATTTGACATGGCAAAATATTTAAGCAATTATTTTTAGGTGATTTAGTATTTTTAACATTTGCTTTCGAAGTGTTAAAAAAATTAACAAATTTCATGTTCATAAAAAATGGGTGTGTCGGAGACTATACTTCAGAGTGTCACCCCTGCCCTTCAATTTTGATAGTACAAAGGTAAGCAAAATATCTGACATAGCCAAACATTTTGCCTACTTTAACATTATTTTAACACTTGGTTAATACACGTTGAAATTACAGTTATTGTTGAAGTTGCGCCTAAACGGGAATGGCAGTGCGTTATAGGCTTTAACGGCATTATCCAAAGTGGTGGCAACCTGCAAATATTCGTCATAGTGGTCTACCGACTCTTGGCGGTTAATGGTGGCATCGTTGAACCCTTCAAGCCATTTGGCGGTCATCTCGGCTGACTTGGTTGCGTCAATACGTTTGTTATCGTCTGTGAACACGATAAAGCGCATGTCCTCGTAATCGGTGTAAGCGAACTCTTGAGCCTTGTACCGCAATTCGTATGCGTGTTGAACGTATGTACCCGTAAACACTTGGTAGCACCTTGAAACTTTTGCTAACTCTGCGTTAAGGTAGTCCCAAAATCGTTTGTTAAGTACCTTGCCATCAAACTTTTTAATGGCTGCTGATACAACATTGTTGTAACCCTTGAGCACCTGCTCACGCATTCCGATACGTTGGCGAGTGTAAGAAATAAACTCTTCTTTTGTTCTGTTAGGTGTCATAACTTTGTTATTTTTATGGTTTAACTTGTTTTTTAATTTTGACACTGCAAAGGTAGGTCAAATTTATGACATGTGCAAGTAAATTAACACTTTTAACAATTCAGTACTGCAAATGTTAAAAACGTTAAAAGCTTTGGTCATGTAAAATATTTTGCCTAATTTTGCACACAGAAATAACAAACATATATTAACCATTTCAAATCATATCAGTTATGAAAGAGAGCAAAAAAAGTCCCGACGCATACGATATCACGAAGGGCGAGATTGAATTAATTTTAGCAGAAATCCCCACCAACACCGATGATGGGCGAATCAGCATGAACGAAATCGGCAAGGCGGTGATGGCTGAATGGATTGTTAATCACATTTGCCAAATCACAGGTCTACAACTTTGGGATGAGATTAACCAAATCAAAAGAGAGGTTTCAGAGATTGAGGAGGTTAAGGCTATGGGCGTTCCATTTAGTGAATTTATCACAAGCAGCCGAATGTTGACCGAATTGAGTGTGCCCGACCTGCGCCACATTATGACCATTGTTCGGTATTCGGTCATTTCCGTTAAGAACCGAATCAAGAGCGGAGAATTAGACCCCGAATAAAGGGCGCAACCTCATAGAAGGGCGGTGACTCATGGTTGCCGCCTTTAACAATTTTTCAGGTTTTTATATATAGACATGTTGGAGACTATACTTCAGAGTGTCATCCCTGCCTTAATTTTTACACTACAAAGGTACGCAAAAAAGTTGAATTACGCAAGCTTTTTAACACTTTTAACACTTTATGGCTGAGAATGTTAAAAACGTTAATTTACTTGCACATGTCGGAAATTTGGCTTACCTTTGCAACAGATTTAGAAACAGAGATATTAACCATATTAAATTGTATCAGTTATGGAGTACAAGAAAATCAGCGAAAGATGGCAAAATGATTATGTTGTTGTAGTCATTGAAGACGAGAACGGCAAGCAGTACGAAATGTCATTTGCAAGGGCATCGAGGTGTGACTCAAGTGGTAATCCACGTCTTATTGCGGGGTTTGCAAAGTTTCTCACCAACGAAGAGATGGCTACCTACGGCATCCACACCTACGGAAGTTTGTATCAGACCGCCAAGAAAAGGGCAAAAAAGGCGGGCTTTAGGGTCTATCGTGGCAAGGACTTCAGCGGTGGATTTGTGGCGCAAGGTTGGTTTCCCGAACGTCTGCTTGAGAACATCATCAACGTCTTACCCAAGAACGAGGAGAGCAAGTAATATCAACGTGGCAAGGGGGATTTTACCCAAAGTCCCCCAAGCCATTAAAAAAAAATAAGATTATAAAAGCATTAGTAATTACTTTGTATTATCAATCGTGTTACTCATTGTTTTGCGTCTGTACGTAATTTGGTTGAACAAGCAGCCATATTGCCTATTTGACGAAAAAACCAAGCGTTTAACACATATCCACTAAAATTATCAAGTCATGAAAAAGTTAATCAACTATTCAAAGTATATCATTTGCAATCGTGCATTTTGGGCATTTGCAATCTTCATTGGTGGTATTGCCTATATCGTTGAGGGCAAACACACCATGCCGTTATGGGCAGTGGTTTTACTTGCCATCGCATTGGTCTATTATTCGGCTTGGCTTGTCTGTGTCATGCCCAAGTATCAACCCAACAAATACGAACAACCGATGGTCGATTTTTTCAAGCGGTTGGGCGAGACCGATGAAACCTACCAATAATAGTAGTATATGTCCGCGATTGAGGACTCTTAACAATTATTAACGCGAAATATTTGGTAGTGTGAAGAATTTTGCTTACCTTTGCACTACCAAATTAAAACATATAATATTATGGCACAAGATTTCGAATTAGCAAAGTCCCCAAGGGGTCGATGGGCAGTATATTGCAAAGGCTCTCAAACTTATGAGTACGAGGGAAAGGGCAAGAGGTTTTGTCAACGTATGGTTGAAGAACTCAACCGAACAGACACAACAAAAAAAGCAAGTGAAATCAAGTCTGTTAATCTTGATAAGATTGACAACGCTGCGGCTCGTGAGTGTGTTAGTGCCATCCTTAGTATGAGCGTATTTGATGACAATTTGCTCAAATATACATGGACAAGCGGTTGCACAACAATAGTTCACCCCATCATGTTTTGGGCAAATAATATCACCATACAACTTGAGGGCGATGAGGTCATGAGAACTATCTACGATAGGGCAGTAACCGAGGTTGTTAATGCTAATCCGACACTATTTGACTACGGCTATGTAGACAATTATGATGGGTCTTGCCCCATGTCTGTAACGTTCAAATACACGGAAGAACTGAAGAAACGTCTCAAAGAGAGTTGAAGTGTTAAAAACGTTAAAAGTCTTGCACATGTCAAAACTTTGCAGTATCTTTGCAACGTAAATAAGAAATCAATCAAGTTATGGCAAACGGATTATCAGTATTTGAGTATGACAACTTGTACCAAGAGTTGATAAAAGTACAAGGGGTCAGCGAAGAAGACGTAAAAACAACGTTAAACCTTCTTGACCTGCTGAAAAGCAAGCGTATCAATGACAGAAAAGAAATTGACGTTACTGACGTTGTTATGGTTGATGCCTATGACGATGAGGGCAATAAATTACCGATTGAGGGTGTAACTGCGTGGGCAGATGATTTACTTGACCATATTTTGAAAAGCGTTTAGGACACGGATTAGAATAGAGATATAACATAACTGATATTACATAGTGTAAATGTTTTTATGGTTTTTGGGGGCACTGCGTTGTGAAACGTGGTGTTTCTTTTTTGTATATGTTAAAGATTTTTTAACACAAAATATTTGGTCATGTCGAAAAAAATACCTACCTTTGTAGTGTAAAAATTAAATGGCAAAGATGAAACTTTGAAGTATAGTCTCCGTTGCGCCCATATATGGAAATCTTAATGATTTTAACACTTGGTTGGGGAAATGTTAAAAATGTTAATTTGCTTGTGTATGTCAAACAAAATGCTTACCTTTGCAAAGTAAAATTAAGAGACATATATTAACCACAATAAAACAATACATTATGAAAATTAGAGTATATGACTACGGCAGTAACACCGAATTGGGTTGTGCAAGATACACCATGTATCTGCCTTATCCCAAGCAGTTACAGAGCAAAACCAAACTGAAGGCATGGGGTTTTGGCTTTAACTGCAATACCAACTATGGCAACTTTTTCCTTCGTTACGAAACGTTAGAGTTTCCAAACGGCATGTATGGCGTAAATTTGGGCAAGAGGGCAAAGATTGAAGACCTTCCCAAGTTCATGCAAGACTACATTATTAGGCTTGAAAAAGCGTTTAACGAGGCTTGCAAGTTCAATGATGATGAGCATTGGAAAACATTTAGGATTGTCCTTAACAACATTTAACACAAAATGTTTTGTCAATTCAAATAAAATGCTTACCTTTGCATTGTAATTAGAAAACAGAGTTATTAACCATATAAATAACAAACATTATGTCTTACTTTGATAATATTAAGATTGTCAGTGTTGAACCGACCAGCGAGAACGATTTAGACGCAAGAGAGGTGCTTGTCACCTTTGACGATGGAACAGAGGTACATATCTGTGCTTGCTGCGAATCATGGGAACAATACGGCGCACCGAGAGACGTACTCAAGAAGACAGTTCCCATTGCTGACCGAAATAACGCATGGTTGCACGGCATGGGCGAGTTTGACCCCGACACGAGCCAACACAACTATTGAAATGGTCAATTCTCCGTTGTGGGTGTGACCAGACCCAAATGCGTTAAGTCGCACCCACATTTTAACTAACTCAATCAAAGACAAATGAAACAACCAACAATAGATAAAGCAGTAAAGGAACTTGAGGACTACTTCGGTGGTGTTGAACACAAGTTCAAAGAGGGCACAAAGAAATTTGTAACTTCAATTATTACTCGTGTTTATGATGGTGGACATTGTGATGGATATGCCGCACGAATTTATGACGAAATCGAGCAGCAGGATAACCAAATGTCCGCGATTGAGGACTGTTAAATAAGTGTTAAAGGCATTAAATTATTTGGTTATGTCAGAAAGTTTACTTACCTTTGCAGTGTCAAAATAAAACAAACAAGTTAAACCATTCAATTAGTAATATTATGAACAAGGTAACTATTTCTTACGGCAGTGCGTGGAACAAGAACGGCACTCACTATAGCCAATGGGTTAGAATCCACTGCACACGTTCAGAGTTCGATAAGAACAATAGCCTTATGCTTAGGCGAAAAGAGTTGAGCCGTGGTGTTATGTGTGACCACTATTTTGACCTTTTCGCAAAGACACTGCATGAGGGCGTTAACTTCACCAATGCGACAACTTGTGCCTTCTTTGCCAATGCCTATGGGTTTGCGGACAACAAGAGGTATAAGACTGACCGAAACACAATCATTGACATCGTTATCACGGATTAACAATCTTTAGCACTGAAAAGTTGCACAATTCAAAAATTATGCTTACCTTTGCAGTGTGAAAATTAAGAGAAATATTAATCACTAAAACAATAAAAACAATGAAGAATATTTAAACGATTAAGAAACGAGTAAATTAAAAGAGTGTGTAATAATATAGAATTTAAGCCGAAACGATTATGAAAGCAAGAGACCGACCCGAATAAACTGAAAGTGTTTTTTATGGTTTAGTTTATAGTTAAAAATCCCAACATGCGGTAATAGGATAAAGTTCGTTTAACGTTACAAAGCCGCAACAATTCTTCTCGCAGCATGAGAACAAGAGACCGACCCTAAATATAGGTTAAATTATATTCTGCCCTTCGCAGCGGCATTGGGAAAGATTTGGAAGTACCATGTCACGTAAAGCGAGAGCAACCCGCCCCCCACTGAATAATACAATCCACCGAGCCGTGGGGCGCATACACCGAAATTTCGCAGAGTCCTCTGTAGTCATCGTAATGATACCGAGAAAGGGTGATATACATGGCTCACAAACAAAGAATTTAGCCGAGAATGGTATTGCAGCACCACGGCACTCTAACCAAGTCTGCATAAAAAGGAGGAACAGAAGATGCCACCCATTAAGTAAGTTTATAGGAATATTGGATATTATAAAATTTAGAAGTCAAACCGAGACGTGTGAAGACACGAGATTAGTAACACGTTTCACAATGGAATAGATAACGAGCACCGATGGCGAAGACATGAGATTAGTAGCCATCGGTTTAGCTTTTTTTAACACTAAAAACTTGCACATGTCAAAAACTTTGCTTACCTTTGCAGTGTAATTAGAAACAAAGATATTAACCACTAAAAACAAACTGATATGATTACGAACAAAAATCAAATCATGACCTTACGAGGTAGGTTGTTAGAGTACAACGTGTTAGATAAGGATGCGTGTCAAGCGAGTGTCAGCACCCCTGCAATCAATTCACATGGGATTGAAAATGCGACTGCACTTATCTGCATTGAGTATGATAAGGCAGAAAACAAGTTTTACCACACTGTTGACCTCTTTGACGAGGAAGGGTTTGTAGAACACTACCACGAAGATTTTTACCTCTATATCACAAGCGAGGAGGCAGAACAGATACACAAAGACCTATTCAAGTTGTTCAATAGCAAAGTAAAATAAGAGACTATGGATAATATTTATCAAGTATTCTACACTTCATTCGATGGAGGTGACGATTACCTTTTCAATGAGGTACGGATTACCACCACAAAAAAGGACTTGGCAGTAGAAACCTATAATAGGGAGGTAGAGAATTGCTGCAATGGTCTTGACAAGGACGAGAACGTTGAATCCTACGATTGCAGCGATGGCGATACCTTTACCGAGATTGTGGTCGAGAGTAATGGCTACCGAGAGTATATCAGAATTGAACTCAAAGAGTTTGCGCTATCTAATGATTGTTAAATAAATGTTAAAGTTCCCGAAATGTTTGGTCATGTCGGGAATTTTACGTACCTTTGTAGTGTTGAAAGTTAAGGGGCAAAGGTGAAACTTTGAAGTATATTCTCCAACACATACATATAGGTAATTCTTAACGAAACAAAAAATTGTGTTAAAAAATGTATTTTCCATTGTCATGTCAAATATTTTACTTACCTTTGCACTATCAAAATCAAATAAGATAAAGTTATGGCACATATTCATTTAATAGGTTGGGGAAATCAACAAGCAAAACCCGCAAGTGATTTTAATGTTGGTGATGTTATGATGTGGAACTATGGAAGTACATCAAAGGTGGTTGAAATTGCTAACGAGACTGCCAAAACAATTACCTTCGTCACAGAGTCAAACGGGGAAGTATTTGGTAATAAAGGCAAACAGTATACCCGTAAGTTCATGAAGAACAGATTAATAGCCTTTGTTTAACAAATATTAGCATAAGATATTTGGCCATGTCAAAACTTTATAGTATCTTTGTAACGTAAATAAGAAATCAATCAAGTTATGGCAAACGGATTATCAGTATTTGAGTATGACAACTTGTACCAAGAGTTGATAAAAGTACAAGGGGTCAGCGAAGAAGACGTAAAAACAACGTTAAACCTTCTTGACCTGCTGAAAAGCAAGCGTATCAATGACAGAAAAGAAATTGACGTTACTGACGTTGTTATGGTTGATGCCTATGACGATGAGGGCAATAAATTACCGATTGAGGGTGTAACTGCGTGGGCAGATGATTTACTTGACCATATTTTGAAAAGCGTTTAGGACACGGATTAGAATAGAGATATAACATAACTGATATTACATAGTGTAAATGTTTTTATGGTTTTTGGGGGCACTGCGTTGTGAAACGTGGTGTTTCTTTTTTGTATATGTTAAAGATTTTTTAACACAAAATATTTGGTCATGTCGAAAAAAATACCTACCTTTGTAGTGTAAAAATTAAATGGCAAAGATGAAACTTTGAAGTATAGTCTCCGTTGCGCCCATATATGGAAATCTTAATGATTTTAACACTTGGTTGGGGAAATGTTAAAAATGTTAATTTGCTTGTGTATGTCAAACAAAATGCTTACCTTTGCAAAGTAAAATTAAGAGACATATATTAACCACAATAAAACAATACATTATGAAAATTAGAGTATATGACTACGGCAGTAACACCGAATTGGGTTGTGCAAGATACACCATGTATCTGCCTTATCCCAAGCAGTTACAGAGCAAAACCAAACTGAAGGCATGGGGTTTTGGCTTTAACTGCAATACCAACTATGGCAACTTTTTCCTTCGTTACGAAACGTTAGAGTTTCCAAACGGCATGTATGGCGTAAATTTGGGCAAGAGGGCAAAGATTGAAGACCTTCCCAAGTTCATGCAAGACTACATTATTAGGCTTGAAAAAGCGTTTAACGAGGCTTGCAAGTTCAATGATGATGAGCATTGGAAAACATTTAGGATTGTCCTTAACAACATTTAACACAAAATGTTTTGTCAATTCAAATAAAATGCTTACCTTTGCATTGTAATTAGAAAACAGAGTTATTAACCATATAAATAACAAACATTATGTCTTACTTTGATAATATTAAGATTGTCAGTGTTGAACCGACCAGCGAGAACGATTTAGACGCAAGAGAGGTGCTTGTCACCTTTGACGATGGAACAGAGGTACATATCTGTGCTTGCTGCGAATCATGGGAACAATACGGCGCACCGAGAGACGTACTCAAGAAGACAGTTCCCATTGCTGACCGAAATAACGCATGGTTGCACGGCATGGGCGAGTTTGACCCCGACACGAGCCAACACAACTATTGAAATGGTCAATTCTCCGTTGTGGGTGTGACCAGACCCAAATGCGTTAAGTCGCACCCACATTTTAACTAACTCAATCAAAGACAAATGAAACAACCAACAATAGATAAAGCAGTAAAGGAACTTGAGGACTACTTCGGTGGTGTTGAACACAAGTTCAAAGAGGGCACAAAGAAATTTGTAACTTCAATTATTACTCGTGTTTATGATGGTGGACATTGTGATGGATATGCCGCACGAATTTATGACGAAATCGAGCAGCAGGATAACCAAATGTCCGCGATTGAGGACTGTTAAATAAGTGTTAAAGGCATTAAATTATTTGGTTATGTCAGAAAGTTTACTTACCTTTGCAGTGTCAAAATAAAACAAACAAGTTAAACCATTCAATTAGTAATATTATGAACAAGGTAACTATTTCTTACGGCAGTGCGTGGAACAAGAACGGCACTCACTATAGCCAATGGGTTAGAATCCACTGCACACGTTCAGAGTTCGATAAGAACAATAGCCTTATGCTTAGGCGAAAAGAGTTGAGCCGTGGTGTTATGTGTGACCACTATTTTGACCTTTTCGCAAAGACACTGCATGAGGGCGTTAACTTCACCAATGCGACAACTTGTGCCTTCTTTGCCAATGCCTATGGGTTTGCGGACAACAAGAGGTATAAGACTGACCGAAACACAATCATTGACATCGTTATCACGGATTAACAATCTTTAGCACTGAAAAGTTGCACAATTCAAAAATTATGCTTACCTTTGCAGTGTGAAAATTAAGAGAAATATTAATCACTAAAACAATAAAAACAATGAAGAATATTTAAACGATTAAGAAACGAGTAAATTAAAAGAGTGTGTAATAATATAGAATTTAAGCCGAAACGATTATGAAAGCAAGAGACCGACCCGAATAAACTGAAAGTGTTTTTTATGGTTTAGTTTATAGTTAAAAATCCCAACATGCGGTAATAGGATAAAGTTCGTTTAACGTTACAAAGCCGCAACAATTCTTCTCGCAGCATGAGAACAAGAGACCGACCCTAAATATAGGTTAAATTATATTCTGCCCTTCGCAGCGGCATTGGGAAAGATTTGGAAGTACCATGTCACGTAAAGCGAGAGCAACCCGCCCCCCACTGAATAATACAATCCACCGAGCCGTGGGGCGCATACACCGAAATTTCGCAGAGTCCTCTGTAGTCATCGTAATGATACCGAGAAAGGGTGATATACATGGCTCACAAACAAAGAATTTAGCCGAGAATGGTATTGCAGCACCACGGCACTCTAACCAAGTCTGCATAAAAAGGAGGAACAGAAGATGCCACCCATTAAGTAAGTTTATAGGAATATTGGATATTATAAAATTTAGAAGTCAAACCGAGACGTGTGAAGACACGAGATTAGTAACACGTTTCACAATGGAATAGATAACGAGCACCGATGGCGAAGACATGAGATTAGTAGCCATCGGTTTAGCTTTTTTTAACACTAAAAACTTGCACATGTCAAAAACTTTGCTTACCTTTGCAGTGTAATTAGAAACAAAGATATTAACCACTAAAAACAAACTGATATGATTACGAACAAAAATCAAATCATGACCTTACGAGGTAGGTTGTTAGAGTACAACGTGTTAGATAAGGATGCGTGTCAAGCGAGTGTCAGCACCCCTGCAATCAATTCACATGGGATTGAAAATGCGACTGCACTTATCTGCATTGAGTATGATAAGGCAGAAAACAAGTTTTACCACACTGTTGACCTCTTTGACGAGGAAGGGTTTGTAGAACACTACCACGAAGATTTTTACCTCTATATCACAAGCGAGGAGGCAGAACAGATACACAAAGACCTATTCAAGTTGTTCAATAGCAAAGTAAAATAAGAGACTATGGATAATATTTATCAAGTATTCTACACTTCATTCGATGGAGGTGACGATTACCTTTTCAATGAGGTACGGATTACCACCACAAAAAAGGACTTGGCAGTAGAAACCTATAATAGGGAGGTAGAGAATTGCTGCAATGGTCTTGACAAGGACGAGAACGTTGAATCCTACGATTGCAGCGATGGCGATACCTTTACCGAGATTGTGGTCGAGAGTAATGGCTACCGAGAGTATATCAGAATTGAACTCAAAGAGTTTGCGCTATCTAATGATTGTTAAATAAATGTTAAAGTTCCCGAAATGTTTGGTCATGTCGGGAATTTTACGTACCTTTGTAGTGTTGAAAGTTAAGGGGCAAAGGTGAAACTTTGAAGTATATTCTCCAACACATACATATAGGTAATTCTTAACGAAACAAAAAATTGTGTTAAAAAATGTATTTTCCATTGTCATGTCAAATATTTTACTTACCTTTGCACTATCAAAATCAAATAAGATAAAGTTATGGCACATATTCATTTAATAGGTTGGGGAAATCAACAAGCAAAACCCGCAAGTGATTTTAATGTTGGTGATGTTATGATGTGGAACTATGGAAGTACATCAAAGGTGGTTGAAATTGCTAACGAGACTGCCAAAACAATTACCTTCGTCACAGAGTCAAACGGGGAAGTATTTGGTAATAAAGGCAAACAGTATACCCGTAAGTTCATGAAGAACAGATTAATAGCCTTTGTTTAACAAATATTAGCATAAGATATTTGTATAATTCAAAAATTTTGCTTACCTTTACAACAAATTTAGAAACCAACCAATAAATTAACAAAAACAATCATGGTACAAATAATCAAGGACACAAGAAATGGGATGCTATATAAGACAAAGTACCCGATTGACAACGACAAGTTGAAGATGCTCGCATGGCGGTTTGTACGTAACGGCACGTTAACGGAAGACGAAGCCAAATCGGATATGAGGACACTTGACAAGTTCCCATTCATACAAATCATTGGTAATGCCGATGGTAGAAAAAAGGAGATAAGGCAGTTACCTTATTTCACTTGGCTTATCTGCTGCAAGTGAAACACTATGAAATGTTAAATTTGTGTTAAATCCAAAAAAATCCATTGCCAATTAAGATATTTTGCTTATCTTTGCAACAGATTTAGAAACCAATAAAACGTTTAAGTTATGTTTAAGTTCAACGAAAATATTCAAGAGTTTAGCGAAATCAACGCTTTATATCAGCATAGCGCAAAGACCATTGACAAGTTCCTTGAGAACAATGACCTTTATGCTATTGTATTCTACTGCAAGAAAACATTTAGCAAAGAGGAGATGACAGAGGACAATGTTGAGGAGGTTATCGTTGATTTTGTAAACTATGTTTGCGATAACAACCTATCACCCAAATATCCGAGTCCGTTGTATCTGCATGACACTATCAAAAACGTCATTGACTTGTATTATAACGTTGAGTTTGGTAATATTGCCACGTTCAATGAAGATGGTGTATTTTTCATTGTAAACACCATTAACGAAACTCGCTGCAAGGTATCAGCCTATTTTGGCAGTCGCAAAGACGCTTTGGCAGGTCTTAGTGAATGCGCTGATTGGTTTAGGCTCAACGGAACGGGCGAAATCTACTTTCAGCCTTATGGTATTGACAAGCACCCCATTCTTGTAATGAAGGTATGTTAAAGAAATGTTAAAAGTCCAAAAACATTTGGTCATGTCAAAAATTTGACGTACCTTTGCAGTGTCAAATTAAAAGAACAGATATTAACCACATTATAAAACAACTCATTATGAACAACAAGAAAGAAACATACAAGAGGAGCAACAAGAATTTTAATAGTCCTTACCTGCTCTATCCTACAAGAGGTATTTGTGGGCGCATTGCAACGGATGAAAGTCCAATGATGCAATACAACACCGAAGTAAAGGTCGAAGATGACGTTTTCGGTTGGGGTGAGGTTGAAGTACCTGCCAAGAAGGTGTTCATGTGTGTAAACACTTTCTCCTATCAAGGTGACGGCCCGTGCGTTCAATTCATGTGCGGTTGGAAAGACTTTGAGGTCAACGGCTTTTCCGAGGAAGATTACTACCACTGCATGATGTACCTTGAGGAAACCGAGTCAATGGTAGTAGACTGTGACTATGAGGGTGTTGTAATCATGTGTGTTGCCGCAAACTCGCACATGGCATATATCAAGAAGAAACTTGACGAGATTAAGACCTACACCATACCTTACAAGTTCTGTGGCATGAAACTCACAGAAGAAGAATGGGACAAGACCGCAAAGCAGGGCAGAAGGGATTGGAAAAATCTGAAGATAATACTCATGGGCATGGACTTTGATACCGCTCTTAGTGAGTTGAAAGGCTACAACGTTGAAAACGATGCCTTTGATTACAACTACGAGACCATTGCAGTAACAATCATGAGGGGCAAGGACAACAAGTGTGTTGTGAGCAATAAGGCCGAGGTTTGGATTGACCCCATGATTGATTTGGGACGCAAGTTTGACCTCTTTGACGGAACTAACCAAGACTCATGCGCCCGAATCTACCAAGGCAGAAACATTCATTATGGAATCATTTTTTGGAATTAAATTCAAAAATAATTAACAATTACTAACAATATGTCCGCGATTGAGGACTACCAAAAACAATAACTGATATGACTATTCAAGAAGTAACAATTAACTTACTGAATAATATAACCAAAGACGAGTTAGATGCCAAGGTTCTTACAAACGCTTTGTTGGACAAGATTACTGACAAACTGTTTGAAGACCCCGAACTGACGATAACTGAAGAAAACGTGGAAGACGAAGTGTCGAGGGCACTTACAGATATACTTTTTGAAACGTTTGTCAAGTAATGTGGTTAATAATGTGGAGTTTCTTATAAATTAAGGCTTGACAAACATAGGGTGGGTAACGTTGTGATAATGTGACCCACTCTTGATTTTTTAACAAATTTTTAACACTTAAAATTTGGTTATATCAAAAATTATGCTTACCTTTGTAGTGTAATTAAAAAACATATATTAACCACTTAAAACAGACAGACAATGAAAGCAGAAGAAATCAAACAGATTGTAAAGGACTACCACGATTTCGTGGCTGACACCAAAGACAGATACTTTACCTTTTTGAGTGACGTTCTCAAGACAACGGAGAACAACATTATCCGCTTTGAGCAGGGACTTCAGATTGACTACAATGGTGGTGTAGTTCTGTTAAATATCTTCAACGATGGCGGTGAATTGTTTGCAGAGGCAGATTACAATGACTATATTGCATTGGAAGACTTGTCTATCAGCGACCTCACTTTGATAGCCGTTGAAGTCATGGAAAGTGTGTGTGGGGTATTTGAGGATGATTAATGACAAATCACGGCAAACGTTGACAATCATGGCACAGAGGAAACAAGACAAAGAGTTTAATCACGGATATGTGCAGGGGTATGAACTTGCCAAGTACTACCCAAGCCAAGACCCCAAGAGGAGTATCCGTGAACGAGGGATAGGGTTTAGAACCAAGTATGCAGTTGGCTTTCTGTTGGGTTGGAAACACTGCAAAGAGGGTTTGCCACAGAAATACTTTGATTAAGGTTTAACAAGATTTTTTTGCATAGTCGATGCACCCTGCGTTGTGAAACGTGGGGTGTGTCATTTTGTTAAGCTTTTTTAACGCTGAAAAATTTGCATATCTCAATAATTCATCGTACCTTTGCAGTGTCAAAATTGGTAAGGGTAAAACCTTAAAGTATATTCTCCAACATACCCAAGTGGCTAAATGTTAATGAACGTTAAATAAATGTTAAAGAATGTAATTCCTTTGGTCATGTCAAAAACTTTACATACCTTTGCACACAGAAACGAGACAACAAACATTATTCACATTATAAAACCATTTGGATTATGAAGAATTATCTTTTAGGCATAAGAGAAAATTTAGAGCGTCAAATGCTCGATGATTGTATGCGTATGATTTTCGGTGAGAGGGTTGAATCCGAAGTTAATTTAAAGGATTACCAAATGAATGAAGTTTTTAACGAACTTCAGAAGGCTTTCTCTAACCTGCCTATCAGTATGGCAACGCTTATCGGCATGGCAGTACAGAAGAACGGAGGCAAGATTGAGTTTGACCCCTGCTACAAGTTCCGTGAGGGTGTCCTTCCCTTTACGTCTTTGAAGTACGATTCAACCTATGGTGTCTACGGCTGCTTTGGCAATATGGTTGACCCAACCTTTAATGATGAGTTTATCTACCTTGAGCGTGAACTCACCACCGAAGAACTCAACGAATTGTGCCTTTATTTGAAAGGTGATTTGAAAGCGAAAATGCCATATCTCAACGCAATCTACACGCTTATCACAACTCAAGATGGGTTTGGTATCGGCTACGGGAAAGGTCTTCAAATCTATGATAATAACGTTGTTGAACTCAAACACTGTGGCGATACGTTAGCACATGTGGTTTATGGCTTTTACATTACCGACAACGGAAAAGTAGCCGTTAGCACCAAATCATCCGTTGATGACGAGGTACAACACGAACTCTTGCGTGATTTCTCGCTTGACGAGGTTAAATGTCTGTTTAACGTGTTTATCAAGCATTGGTATAGCACTGATGTAAACAAACAAATTTGCGATTGATTAACATCTTTTAGCTGTAAAGGTTTGGTCATGTCAAAAATTTGACGTACCTTTGCAGTGTCAAATCAAGAGAAATATTAACCACTAAAAACAGAACATTATGACAAAGTTCAAAACCAATCTTCGTACAAAACGAACCAAAGAGGAGTTTACCTCTCGCATGAACGAGACTATCAAACTGCGTAACATGCTTGTTGACTTCTACAATAAGGTTTATTCCCCCATGTTGGGTCAAAAGTTCAACGGCAAGGTACTCAACAAGCGTTTAATCACTGCCCTTAACAAAGCAGGTGAGACCATGCCCACACGCATTGTGTGCCGATTGAATGACTCAATGACCGAAATCACGTTTGAGGTCATGCACAATGGTAACAATTATCGTGACGTTGAAACCCTTTATACCAAGATTCTCACCAATGGCGAAGGTCGCATCATGGCTCACGAATCGTTGAATAACGAAATCACTTTGGTATGGATGAAGAATTTCAAGCATGGAACTAAGCAGTGTGCCAAGTGTATAGACAACTACGATGAGTATCTCAAGTTCACTACAAGGCTGCACAACCTCATTGAGGAGTATGGCTCACTGCCTTCACCATTCCGTTATGAGGGTGTAGATTGCAAGTCATTCAAGACATTCCTTTTGGCTCACTAATCCAAGCAAGTGTTAAATAAAAGTTAAAGTTCCCAAATCATTTGGCGGTTTGGGAATTTTTGCTTACCTTTGTAGTGTTCAAATGAAGGACATGGGTAAGGGTAAAACCTTAAAGTATATTCTCCAACACATTCATATATGAATATGTTAAAAAAATGTTAAAGTTCAAAAAATCCATTGCCAATCCAAATAAAATACTTACCTTTGCACAAAGTTTAATTTAAATACTCACACATTATGAAACTATCACAAGCATGGCTTAACGAAACGTTTGACCATCACAATCAAACGTACTTTATTCCGCTTTTTGGTACTGAACTGAAAAGACCTAAGTTTATCATTAAGTCTTTGAAACGTTGGGGTGGCTACTTCAACACAAAAAATGGTCAACCAATCATTGCAATGTCAAACTTTCGTGAATATACAGAGGTGGGCAATTCTGATACCCTTCTGCATGAAATGATACATGAATATATTTGGCAAAAGGGCATTAAGGACAACAAGATGCATGGCAAAGAGTTTATGCGTATCATGAACACGTTAAAGGCTCATGGGGCAGTAGTTACCTCACACGTATTACAAGAATATGTTATAGGCTACGATAACGCACCTAATGAGGTTGTGTTGGTAGCATACCAAACCAAAAGCGGTTACTATCACGTTTGCAGAATATCACCTGCAAGGGCTGAAGTGTATTGGAATTGGATGCTAAACCATCCCGACCATTTCTTTAACCCTTACTTGCTCAAAACAAAACTTAATATGTGCAAGTCATGGCGGTCTTGCAGGACTAAATTCTTTGGCTATAACTACAATCTCAACGAGTTTAACAAACTGCTTACCAACTGCAAAGTTGTAAATCGCTCTACAACATTAGACATCAAGTGGTTAGCAAAACAAGAAAAAGATTTAACAGATTTTTAACACTTAAAATTTGGCTATGTCAAAAATTATGCTTACCTTTGCATCGTCAAATTGAAACTGACAATTCAACTAACATTATTAACAACATAAATCAAACAAGATTATGGCAAAGCAAGAAAAAGACAAACTTAAAGTGTGGGATTTGGTAGAGCAGACCGCAAAGGCAGGTTTAGCACTGAATCTTCTGCCGAGTGTAACCAAGGAGCGTAAGGCAACCCATGTGGAAATCTGCAAGAAAGCAGTAGAGTACGCACAGAAGTTCCCTAAGATTGCTAAGTATATCATTCTCATGTTCCTTATCAATCAAGGCGCAGGTAAGAACGATGTCTATGAGAAAGGCTATCGCAGCATGGACACTGCACGAATGAATCAACTCGCAGAATGGTACGAGGCTTACAAGAAGTATGAGATTGGCGGTGGCTCACTTGACGTGATTGCACGAACTGTCTACCGTTTCTTCGAGAAGTTCCGCAACCCCAAGACCAAGAAGGTCAACGTAATCAAGGCTCGTGCCGCTTTCTTCAAGGCTCTTAAGGAGGCAGAGAAACTTGGAAAGCATGAGGGCGAAGGTCATGGGGACTGCAAGGCAATGCTCAAGAACTTGGGTATCATCTTGGACAAGACCGAGGTCAAGACCGAAGACGTAGCCGATACCGAGGAGGCTGCACCTGCTGAAACCACAACCAAGAGCGACACCGAAGCCGCCTAACCGACAACCAACCGCAAACCAATCCCCTGCCAATATGGGTGGGGGAAAGGTTTTGCCCCAAAAAACAAATAAAGCAATGGCTATATCTATTGATTTCTTCAAGCGCAAACTCAAGACATCACAAGTGGTTATCAGCACTAACCCAAATGACTTGGGCGAGGAGAGTGCACGTTACCGAATGGACACCAATGGTGACTTGTACCAACTCAATGCCGAAAAGGGTACAGAGAAGTTTCTGTTCAATATCAAAAACGAAAAGAAACTGACACAACTTTACGATAAGGTGTTGAGCAAAGCGGTCAACTGTTCATACACAGAACATGAGCCGACTAAGGAACACTTTGACAGATGTGGAACGCAGAACTTCAACGGCAAGACCTATATCACAAGGTCTGTAACGCTTTGGAAAGGAACAGAACATGAGGTAGAGTATAACTTTGCCGAAGAACAACTTGGAACAGACCTTGCAAACGCAGAATCAACAACTGACCCAATCGCTGAAACCGCATGGAGAATTGACGAACAATACGCTGCATTCCCACCATACACATGGCTGACAGATTTTGATGACGATGAATTGGCTGAACGAATCCAAGAAGAGTTCTATGACAATGAACCCGACTGATAAGACACCATGTCCGCGATTGAGGACATTATAGGCAAATGATGTTGTCATTATGAATAATTATTAAATGCTTAAGCCATCACCCATTGTGAAATGCGTGGTGGTTGACTTTTTTTATTATTTCTTTTGGAATTGTCAAATGCTTGTAGTATATTTGCAACGAAAAATTATTACAGACATGAACTATTATATCATAGCAAGAAAGAACAAGCATAAGAAAGTCGAATACCTCAAAGTGCTTGAGTGTAAAAAACACAAGTGGTCTGTAAACATAGAAGGCGCGATGGTATTTGACCGAGACCAAATGGATAAAAAGTGTAAGACACTGACTAAGTACGGAAGAAAGGATTGCACCTATTTCCCCGTATACATGTATCAGCAAGATAAACTTTTCAAAGAAGAATAACACATAAAACAATATAATAATACCATGACATTAGAACAATTAGAACAAGCAAAAAAGTACGAGAAAGCAATGCTGAAGGCTCGTGCCATTAAGGAAACAATCAGTAGTGTTGTTTATAACGTAGAAAAAGCAAATGGCATTAATATCGAAATTCACGCAATTAACCAAAACTCTGACGATAACAAGTATAACAACGCAACTGATAGTGGAGTATTCCTTGAAGAAGTGTTTAAACTTGCAGAAGAAAATAGCACTGACATAGACCTTATGCGTCACTTCATGGGTGCAGCAGAACGAGCCACAGAATACTTCAAGAAAAAGATTGAAGAAATTTAATTTATATATTTATTTGTTTTATTAATTATTTTTTTTAAGTTATTTTTAATATATTATTTTAAATTTATTTCAATTTGGGTTGGTCACTCGCGATGAGTCGCCAACCTTTTTTATGTTATTAACATTTATTAGCTAAATAAATTTGCGTATTCCAATAATTCATCGTACCTTTGTATTGTCAATGAGAGACAAAGGGTAAGAGTAACATCTTAAAGTATAATCTCCAACCTACCCTTTTAGGGAAAAGTTAAGAAACGTTAATGCCAGTGAAAAATCATTAACATATTTTTAACATCATCTGGTTTTGCCATGTCGGAAATTATGCTTACCTTTGCAACAGATTTTGAAACCAATAACAAACAATACATTATAATAATGGACAAACAAAAGAAACAACCTAATATTAAGGTTAATTTTTCCCAAGCAGGAAAATATGCAACATTCCGACTGACAGAAAAGGAATACAAGTTGCTCATTAATGCGTCACGTGAACAACATTATGAGACTTGGGGCATGTTGCGCAACTTCAGTGCATTCGCATGGGCTGATTATGGTCTTTCACGTTCAAAGGGTGGAAGATTCAACTCCATCTTTAACTACCATAAAGGTGATGTCATGTGGGAAAAGGTAGATTAATCAAACTAAACTAAAACAATATGGATAAGAAACCTAAACGATTTTTGGTGTACTTTTCAATGGCATGGACAAACGAACCAAAGCAGTTAAAAGGTGACTTTGACTCACTTACAAACGCTTGTAATGCTATTCTCGACAATCATGAGTTCACTTATGAGGACTTCTTTGATGACGCTTATACAACTGACTACAACGAGCAGTATTATGCACTTCGTGAAACAATCAATAAGTATCTTATCATTGACAAGCAAGTTAGTTCAAGGGGATTGACATATACTATTGAAGAAGTTACACCTAACAAATGGATTTAATTATGCAAATGCCAGTATTTAAACCATTCATTAACGATAACGGAAACGTCGCGAAATCACATCAGATTATCATAAATGACAATAAGACCTATTTCCAATCTTACGGAAGATTGGTCGCGTATCTTGACCACAAGACAAGACGGGTATTCGCCCTCAAAGACGCGCACCTTATCTCATACGCAACCGCTAAACATCTCTACATGTGGCTGCGCGACTACACCACGCTTACATGGGTAAACGGCAAAAAAGACTACGAGGAACTGATTGCAAAGAACCTCATTGACGAAACAGAATACATTAAATCAACATTCTAATAACAACAAACATTACATGGCAAAAGAAACATTAAAAGGATTTACTTTACATATCAATAATACTAACTACTTCTTTGTCACACCATCTAAGACGAAGACCAAAGCCTTAGTGCAAAAAGCAAGGGAAACTCTACAAAGTGATGGAAACCTTACACCTTCCATCCTTTATCAACTGCGTTCAAAACTTACACCTGTAGAAATTACTGACACCACAGGTTATAAGGTTGTGAGTACAATCTAAACGCATAAATAACTGGCAAAATGCTACATTTTCACAAATTTTGCTATAGACAAAAATAGCAAATTGCCAGCAAAACATGTACAAACTATTAAAAACAATAAATAATTTATGGCACATATTATCGAACAAGCAAACATTGATTACTCAGTACAGGGATTAAGAGGTGGCGAACCCCATAAGAAAAAGAACGTTGGAAATGTCACTTTGCAACTTGACCAAAAAGTTACAATCCAAGCAGAAGCATTCAATACAAATGAAGATAAACAAACGCGTGAAAGACGTGACCAAACCTTACTGACTATCAAGCAAGGTGAAAACGTAATCTTTTCAGATACTCCTCTCATGCTCTGTGACATCATGGCTGAATACTACGGAATAAAACCAACTGGCCAATAACACCAACATTAAGTCCGCGATTGAGGACATATCCCATGCTTGGGTATCGGACATTCGGTCTGGTACCCTTGCTTTGTATAGTTATTCATGCGTTTCCAGATTTTGCTATAGGGATTTTTATTTAACATCCCTTAACATTGTATCTATATACATTCCCTGTGTATATTTGTACATTTATATATGGGGATGGTATTCTTATAATCCTTATGGTAATTTACCAATAATAAGTTGGTATAATGCAAATGATAGTTGGTAAATTACAAGATGTTAATGTTTGTTAAAGTTTCAAAATTTTTGTTAATAATACACATCACACAGTTTTTTCCCTCATTTCTAATGCTTTACTGACTTACCAAAACCTACCACTTTTTATTGCTATCCTACCATTTTCGGCAACATTATTACCACAGGTATTCATAACTATCTAAGCGTCAAGGACTTGTAAAATGGTAAAAAAACCTTTCAAAACCTCACATCTGAAAATGATTGGTATGGGTAATAAATTTTTAACAATTTTTTAACGAAAAATATTTGGTCAATTCGGATATTTGTTTTACCTTTGCAGTCAGAAAAAGTGATTAAGATATTATAGTGATGGACAAATATAAAGACATAAATGTATATACCATCGGTGAGATTATAGAGATGGTATTATCATAAAAGTTAAGCAGATATGAAAAGGATAATCAAGGTTTATTTAAAGCGCAAGTTAGACAGGAGTAGAAGTTTCGTTAACAAGTACAGGCTTTACTTGTTTTTGCGTTTGCTTGCTGAATTTTGCAAGGACAAGGAGGATAGTGAAGACGTTATTTATTTGATTTCTCGTTATATTTCAAATGAGTATCCGCGTCTTTCAAGGATGTTCACTGACATTTTTGTCATTGATGACCAGGTATACATTTTCACCGAATATCCTGGTTTTTGGACTGGCAAAGGCGGTAGTACACTAAATGCTATTAAGGATGCTATTAACATTAATGGTGATGGTGTTAAGTATAGGGATTACGAGGTAACACCTATTGAGGATTGGTCAAGTCCGATATATGATGTTCATCGTTGGATGTCATTTTTTAATTCAGAGATTTAGTTATGTTTTTAGAATATTATTTCATAACGAGGTGTAGGGGAAAGAAGAATTACTTTCTCTGTTCTTCCAAAACAGGAAGGGAAGTATGGCAAAAGCGCGGGCCAAAGAGTGTTGGCAGTGCTATCATGTATGACAGGAATATGATGGTGAAAAGGTTAAAGAGTCTTCGCGCTCATGGTCGCAATAAATACAAGTATGATTATGTATTTGTAGGATATTGCAATCAAGACTTTATATGTTGAGTTAAAAATCTGTTAAACTGCTTAAAATATTTGGTGGTTTCAGATATTCTACTTATCTTTGCAGTGTTAAAAATAAACATTATATATCATGCCAAACGTTTATACAAACAGAATAACTATTAAGTCTTCCTTTGACATTAATGGGGAAAAGGCGGTGGCATATCTTGAGAAATACAAGAAATGTGCTGAAGCCTTGGTTTCAAATATTAGTGCACATAATCTTTGCCAAAGTGAAAGACCCTGGATTTTCAACTTAGAGGTGACAGAGCAAAGCATGTGTAATTGGTACACGCTTAGGTTTGACACATGCAGCGACACGTTTCAGAACGCGTTAGAGAGGATGCTTGTTGGTCTTGATGGTTTGTCCTTGATTAGCATTGACTTCGATTTCACGCTTGAACTTGGTTTGCACAGGGATGCTGGCCATGTTTAGTACAGGTTTGATATAATCAGTTATTCCTTATCGGTATATTGTGAAGACATGAGTAATGACAGGCAATTCTGTTATGGGATTTGCGGTCTGGACGATGAAGAGATTAAGGAATGGGAGGAATACCATGCCAATGAAGAGATTGTTGAGGTTGAAAAGCCTTACACAAGAACAATTAATATTAACGTAAAAAACTAACTGACATGAAAAAAACTTGGTTAGACAAATTAGATAAAAAGTCAAGGGAACTTTACCTAAGGTTAAGGTCAAAGTGTTTGGAAAACGGAATGAGCATTCGCGTTAATGGGGTATCAAACATGGATGCTTGTGGAGAGTTCTGTATTTTCCTTTACGATAAGAACGTGCAGAAAGATTATCTTGTTGGGTATGATGGTGTTTGGTATGGCAGTCGAGTTGATTTTAATTATTGTTTAGAGGAAGTTGAGCATTATCTTGACACTTATCTTGAGACATGCAAGGATTTAGAGAAAACGCGTAGGTTTCTTTTCCCAGATTCAATTAACCTTATTAATGTAAAGAAACGTTAAGGGCATGAGAAAGAAAAGGGTCATAAAGGTAGACAGGAAGAAAGCCGTTGAGTTGGCTATGCGTTTAAACGGAATTGGTGCGGAGATTGCCGAGACATATACTGATAATGAGTTAAAGGAGTGTCTTGTGGCTTGTTCTGGATTAACGTACAGGTTGGTTGCTGACTTTTAATTAGTGTTAATAAAAATATAAAGTTATGAAAGAGTTATACGGAGTTGTTATTTCAAATCAAAAGCGCGTATTGTGCATCAAGGGCATTTTTGCAGATTACTTTGAAGCGGTTCATTGGTTGCGTAAATATATCATTGACAGATTGAGTGATTGTATGTATTTGGGTGTTGGCAATACCCACATACATGTAGATTGGCATTCTTCTTATAGCGACTTGTTAGATTCAGCCGACATTGATTTCGGTGAAGGTTCTTACAATGCGCGTATCGTTCCCATTGTTAATTTGCCGAAACAAAGGTATAGTGATACTGACTTTGATGTGGTGGCAGGTATTAACAAGTACATGCTTGCGCGCTTGAAAGAGGGTTTTAATGGAAATGATATAAGTGATGCTTGTGTACTTGGCCTTAACGGAATGAAGTTCCGTATTGGTGGATTTCAGCGCACAGAGTTAAATTGTCAGACTCAAGTAGCCTACAATGCTTATGTATGCGGTTACGGGGAAATTGTTGCCATTACAGGTTGCGATAGTGATGGAAAAGAGTACATTGTATTCCTTGACCAACTTACGCGGGCACAGGTAGAAATATTATTGTGGAAGTTTTTCGTTTAACGAGTTGGAGGGTTAGGTTATGCCGAGGGTTAAATCTGAATTGGTGCAAGGTTTGGAAGATTGGTTTGAGCAGACACCGCCAGAGGAATTGAAATCTGAACTTGACAGGCTTGAGCGTTTCAACAAGTTTGGGCCAGAGGTAGTGATTTCTGATTCAGACAAGGATAAGTAGAACAATTTAAATTATAAGAGCATGAAGATTATTTTTGACATTGATGGGCAAACTGACCCTAAAAAGCCTTACGTTAAGAATTGCGAGATTACTTTTGATAAAGGCGATGTAAGTAGTGGAAGAATGGGCAAGATTGCGGTCATGGAGTATATTCTTGACCAGTTAAAACATGAGCAATAAGAGAGTGTGTTAAAAATATGTTAAAGGTAGGCAAAAGTTTGGTGGTTTCAGATTTTTTGCTTACCTTTGCATTGTCAAATTAAACAAGTTGAACAATAAAATATAACTATTATGAGAGTATTAAACGGAAGTAACGAGATTGAGGGCAAATGCTACGAGTGCGGAGCAAAATTCGCGTATACTGTTGGCGATGTATATGAAGAGGGTGGCAATCATTTGTTTTTAAGCGGACTAAATGTGTTTTCACATGAGTCAACAATCAGTGCTCGTGATTTCCTTGAGCAAATTAAGGAAGACCCTGTATTTGGGGCACAATTTACCCAAAGACAACTTAACATCATGAAGAAGCATCCCGATTGGTGTTGCACTATTCTCGAAAAAAAGCGTCAAGTGACATGCCCATGTTGTAAGCGTGTGGTTTATGTATCTTCGGTGATGGAAAGCCTTGACATTCAACCGCAAGGCTCTTTTGATGGGGCATACACATTTAATAAATTCAATCCAATACCCACAATCAAACCCAAATCCGTGTCAAGGAAAAATAAATAAAAAATAAGGATTATGAACAGATACGTTGTGACATTCAGTGATGGCAGTAACGAGTTGGTTTGGGCAGAAAACAAAAGGTCTGCTCGTGGCCAGATGACCATGTATGCCAAGTGCAAGGGCATTAAGATTGTGAGTGTTGACTAATTAAAGTATTACAATATATGATTGACGTTAGGGAACTTAGAGAGGGCAACTTTGTTACTCACAAAGGCGCAAAGTGTGAGGTTGTTTCAACCAATCCATTGATTGTACTTAAGGCAAACAAAAGAAAATATGAAGTCAAGGCAGAGGATTTGCAACCAATCCGACTTACTGACAATATCATCGTGGAAAAATTCGGTTTCATTTGTGATGGTTGGTATATTGATAGAAAAAACGAAGTTCATTTGACAGGAAGTCGCGGAAAAGACAGAGAATACTTCCTTCACATTCAAGAGCAAGAAAATAAGGCTT
>Ga0247609_10000404_pt1 | contig 61511 bp, 107 predicted proteins | sample 172DNAGHGlowgp2_FD_193487 | JGI IMG/M metagenome (GOLD analysis project Ga0247609, IMG submission 193487) | Sheep rumen microbial communities from Palmerston North, Manawatu-Wanganui, New Zealand - 1728 DNA GHGlow gp2 | ecosystem: Host-associated > Mammals > Digestive system > Stomach > Rumen ... | reverse complement strand
TTTATATGTCAATACTTTTTTTAAAAAAGTTGAAATTATTTTTCAACTTCTTCTTTTTCAATATCTTCTTCACTAGGTTCAATAAATGTGAAGTCTTCTCTATTCGCTATTATCCTCCAGTAATAAGGTGTTTCGTCTATTGCACACTTACCACAAGAACATTGAATATATGTTCCTTTTTTATCTCCTTCAAGTATATCACCGCAATTATTACATTTAATCTTTGCCATTGTTATCACCTTCCTTTATAATAATATTATTATGATAGCTAAAATAGCAATAATAATACATGTTACCCATGCCTTTTCTTTATCTCCCTCTTTATTGTAAATCATATTTAAGATGAATAATAAGGTTTCGACGATAAATAGAAGTAATTTAATCTTCGCCATTTTCTTCTACTCCCTTTGTAACGAATAATCTATTTTTATATTCCTTTAGATACTCTATTGCTTTTTCTATAGCTTCGTCTTCATTTTCGCCATAAGCAATAATTTCTTTAGGTATTATAAATACTCTATATTCCTTCATCTTCTTCATCCCCTTTTATTGGTTTCTTATACGTAATCCAAACAATATGCTCGCTATCTTTGTCGTCAATATAATATAGTTCCATGTTTGTTACTATACAATGTTGTTCTTGTAGTTCTTTAAGTTCAAGATTGACAAGACGTTCTATGTTTGCCATATTTCCTCTAACTATTTTTATTTGTGTCATCTTTATTTCCTCCTTCTTCTTGGGTAGGGGTACATTCTATCGAATCGTCTTCAACCCCAATAGGTATTCTGTATTCTATCTCAGCACCACAGTTGGAACAATGACAGATATGAACAATACCTTCACCTTCATAACCAAAATCCTCGAAATCATAATCACATTCCCAACCTACTGTTTTATGTAAACAGTGAAAACATTCATACATAATTATCCCTCGCTTATCTTTGTCCAATATCTTTGCCTACCAAAGTTATCGAAATTTGTATTCGTTTCGCTACGTTCCCAATTTTTAAATTTACTCATTATATTGGTAATGTATCTACTATTAATTTTACTATAATTCTTTCTTAATTTACCCATTGCTTCAGTAAATATATCTAAAGCACATACTTTATCACCGATTGGTTTTTTATTTAAGTAATCTTCAATCAATCCTAGTTCAGGGTCATCCTCAGTTGCCATTTGTCTATGTTGTTCGACTACATCTTCATACTCATTAGGTATTGTCAAATAGACTTTATTGTGGTCTAATAAGTACTTGGCTTCGCGCCAACAATTTAAAATGTATTCCTTGACCTCTTTTTCAATCTTGAACAATTCACCTTTTTTAGCATTAACAACTATTGGTAAATATCTACGATTGTCATTGTCAGTTAAGAACTCGTAGGTATTGGTTGTTCCAATGAAAATACAGTGTCTAGGGATATCTACGTAGTTTCTACCATAGGCAGGTCTAAATGAATCGACTTGTCTTGTTACATACGCTTTCATGGCTTCATTTGTTTGGTGTTTAACCATAGCAAGTAGCTCTGGAAACTCACATATCCAACCGTATCTTAAAATATCATAACCGTCTTTACCTTCAATAGTAACTATTTCTCTAAAGAACTTAGGATGAATGTTTAACCAGTTAACTATCGTACTCTTACAAGTTCCTTGTTCACCTATTAAGATTGGCATATAATCGAACTTCACACCTGGATTATAAAGTCTTGAAATACCACCATAAAAAATCATTCTTGATACTTGAACAGAGTATTCATCGTCATCGCACTTCATATATTTATGTAAGAAATCATCAATTCTTGGAATACCGTCCCATTCTTTTTCTTCAATTAACATCTTTATCGGATGATACTTAATGTTTTCAATACAACAGTTAAGAGCAGATACGCATTTTCTAGGTTCATGTATACCATATTCTTTTTCAATTTCGTTTAACAACCAAGCATCGTCAACATCTGTCCAGTTATGAATCTTTCCATTTTCTCCAACTCTTTCGAACTTACCGCTAAACTCGTTATAAAGTATCTTATTTTTTAGGGTAGGGGTATGTAAAATTGCTTGGATGTAGTTATCAATCGTAATATTAACACTATCCTTACCTTTTATACCCATGTACAAAAGAGCTGTGCCGTCTTCGTTTTCTAACTTTTGTACATTATCTTGCTTGTCCATTATAGCTTTTACTTTTTGTAATACTTTTCTATCACGGGCAACAACTAATATTTGTTTTAATACTTCTTCTCGTTCTTCACCGTCATACTCTTGATAGATACTGGGTATAAACTCAGGGTCTAATAATTCTTCTTTTGTTAAATCTATAATATTTTTTTCAAACATTTCTATACCCACTTTCTAACATATTTTTTCGAAATAACACTCTAATAGATTTTTAATTTCTTCGCTACTGTACCCTATACCCGTCATTATCTTTTCAACAAGGTAGGGGTCGATATCAAAAGAACCTCTAAGGATTTGTAAAAGGTAAGAATAACTTATACCAATTTTGTTTGCTAAGTAATCAAATCTGTAACCTCTTATAAAATCCATTTTCAATTCTTTTTTAAATCTGTATTTAGGTCTCGCTATCATATCCACACCATCTTTCTCTACCGTATGGAAGCATTGTAGCACAAAATTTTTGACTTGTCAAATATTAATGAAAAATAATTTTATTTTTACAACGATACCCCCTTCTACCTATGAAAACTTTATAAAAATAAGGGTAGGGGTACGTTCATTATTGACAAAATGACATATATTTGATATAATCTAATAAGGTGATTTGTATGGGTGAAATGTCCGCAGAACAAAGAAAAAAAGTATTAAACGACCATAAAAAAGTTAGAGAAGAGGTTTTTTTAGATTATATGTATAACGACAGTAATTCTTTTAAAGAAAATAATGGAAATCATAAAAACAATTCAAAGCAAAAGCAAGTTCAAGGTAGCGGTTTCTTTTCGCAAGATAATGTTAAAGAATATCAACGCGAAATGGTTACCCACTCTTTTGGAAAAGACGCTCCTAAAAAAAAGGGTAGGGGTTCGTTTTTTGAAAGCACAGAAGAATGTGAAGAATGGATAAGTGACTTCTTTAATTTATGTGCACGAACTGAAATACTTCCTACTGTTTCTGGTCTAGCTTGTTGGTTGAAATGTTCTACACAAACAATCATAAACCATGCTTCAAATCCAAATTCACCATTTTGTGAAGCGTGTTCGCAAGCACTTGCAATATGTCATAGTTCGCTTGAAATCGGTGCAAGTGAAGCAAAACTCGGTGCAACACCTTACATATTCCAAGCAAAAAATTATTTTGGTATGAAAGACGAACAGCAAGTTACAATTGGTGGAACAGTAAACCATGAACTTATTAATTCAACGGATTCTTTAAATGCTTTACGTTCACAAATTAACGAAGAAAAGCAAATCGAAATGCAAGAAGCAGTTTGGCATGAAGTCGATAAAGACGAAAATTCAAAATAGCAGAATTTAGGATTTGAAATTCGAAATTTGAAATTTCGATTTTTTTTTGAAAATTTTACGAACTTTTGTTCGATAGCGAACATTTGTTTGACAAACACAAACGAACATTTGTTCGAACAAACAATTGTTCGACGAACGCGAACGCATCCGCTCCAATAACATACAACGCATCCGCATCAATAATATATAAAGACATCATATAACGCGTTTTTAGCCACGTATAGCGACGTTTATAATTGATAGTATAAATTATCAATCTTAATAAAAACATTGCTTAAAACGGCTAAAAATAGGTTAAAATTATATTGCTCGCATCCGCATCCGCTCGCTAGCATCTTTTAGAGACGTTTTAAGAAACGATAAAAAGACTATAGTATTATTATACTATAATCTTAACATCGCTCTTATTCTGTCTATAAATGCTCTTATATCGTTTCTTAAATCTTTCTTATTCTGTTGCAAGATATCATCATCGCTCGGCGCGTATCCTTGAAATCTTCTTAATTCACAACTACCATTTACAAGTATTAAGCCGTCTCCATTGCCGTATAATTGTTCTCCGCCAACTTGGTTTATTATTGTTTTACTATCATATATACTACCTACTTTAAAGCATATTCTAGTGGTATAGTTAACCTTTAGTGTACCACTTAAAACATCACTACTTGGTCTCTGTGTCGCGCTTAAACAATATATACCGCTTGCACGTCCTAGTTGTAATATACGTTGTAAACGTTCTTGTACGTTCTTTTTATCTAATAACATTAACTCCGCTAATTCATCGATGATAAGAAATAAATATCTGTCTTTTTTATGTTCGCTATCTTGCATCTTTTCATTATATTCTTGAATTGATAAACAACCGCTCTTTTGATATTTCTCGAACCTATTATTCATCAAATTGATAACGTTATCTAGCATCGATAAAGCATCTTCAAGGTTATTTGCAACTCGCGTTGCATTTTGCATCAAATTATTATATTTATAGAATTCAACCTTCTTTAAATCTATAAAACAAAACTCTATTATATTATTATAATTCTTTAATAATTCTTTTACTACGTTATTCAAGAAAACGGATTTACCACTTCCCGTACTACCACCAACCAACCAATGCGGATTGTCGGTAAAACTAACGTTAACAACGTTCCCTAGTGTATCAACCCCTAAGTTGACATTAATTCCCTTTTTCTTGTAATCATTATAAACACTACTATTAATTGTTATCGTTATATTACTTTTAACGGATAACGTTGCTCGCGTTCCTAGAATATAAGATAACTCATTTTGCATCGATTTATTAAACTTATTCAACTTATTAATATCATTCAATGCGATATTAAACGTTACAAAATTATCGCTTTCTGTTGTATTTAAAACTATCGCATTAATCTTCTTATCAATGAAATATTGATTAATCTTATCAATCATTAACATCACCCCGTCTAGCCAAAAAGATATTATTCTGTAATAATATCTTCAAGATAATCATTTATATCTTCATTAAATAATGTTTCTTGTTTTGCGATATATTCGCTTAATTTTAATAGTTTAGTATCATCAAACCCGTTAGGTATTTCACCGCATCTCATACATAAGTAAATCGCAACTTGAAACACATTGCCTTTAAACGCGTTGTAATATTTACTTTCTATCGCATTTAAGTCGTTGATTGTATCTTCAATCATATTTTTTAAACTAATATCTTCCATAATATTTCTCCTCTCATGATATAATTATATCATGCTTTTTAGCAACCGCCTTAAAAGCATCCATAATCAAAATTAACAACTAAGTCTGTTTCAAAATCATCGATATCTTTATTCATATCTAATGCGTTTGCGAACAAATTACATTTTTGTTCATCTGTCATATCAAGATAAATATCTTTACTATTTTGTCCAACTTCATCGTCTGTATATCTTGACAATGTATCATTTACATAATCAAGAACACTTGCATTATATTCGTTTTCTGTTAGATAACTATAACTTTTCAAAAAAGCATCTTTATTTAATGTTAGAAAATCAACATATTTGTCTTCATCATCTATAAAACTATTCATAATTATATCTCCTTTAAAATATTTTCTATTCTATAATATTCATTTTTATCAACAAAATCTTCCATGTATTGACAATCAATTATATCTGTTATTTCCGCTCTATTTCTAATTATCGCATCATAACCATTTTCATCAAAATCATATAAATAATATTTCCCGTCTTTTGATTGTCTTAATTCATATCTGTCATAACTTGCTTTTGCAAGCATTTTATTAAAAAAGTCTAAGTCGTTTTTTAAATTGTATCGTTTAAATATAATTTTCATCTCATTCCCTCGCTTTCTTAATATAATTATAACACTAGAATAATCTAGTGCCTTAATTTTATAATCTTGTTAATATAATATCTAACATATAGTCATGTTCTAATTTAGTTAACGCATCCATGCGTGTTCCTAAGTCAAAATCTAAGCCTTTTTTAACACCATTAATAAATATATTTTGTATTCTTTTTACGTCATCTATATATGTTTCGAACTCGTCTCTATTATATAATTTTTCTAATTTTTCAATAGCATCATCATTACTTGTTGCATTGAAAATTATTTTATACATTTCTCCATATCTACATAACATACCACCTACACATAATTCTTTTGATGTTTCGTAGTCTATTAAATCTTTAATAGTGTCATCATGTTCTTTTTTAATCATTTCTAATTTTTGTTCAATTTCTTTTACATAATTTTCAATCATTTTTGTTTTCCTCTCTTTCATGATTATATTATATCATTAATATAATCTAGCGCCTTAAAATGGCAATTCATTTATTTGTGTATTTTCCATATCTGTTTTAATATCTAATAAATTATTAATTATACAATCTAAGTCATAAATATTATCATGTTTAAAATTGCATATAATCTCCCATAATAAACTTGTTAAATCGTCGTTATCAACTTGACTAATAATATCTAATGGAGCAATGTCTTTATTGTCCAACAATTGTTGTATCTTCTTTTGTTTTAATGTATAAATATTCATATCGCTATCAACTATATAACATCTTAATTCTTCATTATTCATTTTCCGCATCTCCTATATATTCTGTTGCATCGTATACACTAACGTATTCAACAACATCATTAAATACATCTTCAGTGTCATAATCGTCGTTGCATCTGTCTAAAAATCTACAAAATCTTTCTACTATTAAGAAGTCTTTTTCATCGTCTTCAAACTCGTTTAAATCTGTTATAAATATTTCATAATACTTTTTGTCATGTGCTCCAATAGTTGTATGTACATGTTCTATATTATAGCCATAATCGTATCTTCTATCATAGTTTAAAAATTCATCAAAACGTTTTTGCATTCTCATATTATTCACCTCTATATTTATTAATAATATCGTTATCGCTCCAATAATCAATTGTATAACCCATAGGGTTTTCATAATTGATACATACAATCATTGTATTATCAATAGCAATTAATTCTCTTAATTCGTTCATTATTTCTTCAATCTGTTCTAAGTCTTCATCATAGTGATTTTTCCAATATGTTAAAATTGTCGTTGCTTTTCCTAGTAATAAAGCGCCGTTATCATAAATATTAATCATAATTACACCTCTTTAATATCTTCATCCTTATAACCGCAATCGTTTTTAATATTTTCGATTAATTCTTCCGCATCCATACCATAATAACTTTTAAATGTATCAACAACACTATCAAGTATTTCTTCTAATGTGTTAATAATCATTGTTTCGTTTGTTCCTAGTGGTATTTCATAATTACAATCGTCTCCAATTAATAAATATTTTCTTTCCATAATTTCTCTCCTCTTTTCATAATACTATTATATCATTGATTATTCTGTCCGCCTTAATTTTGTTCTTTTTCTAATTTCTTAGAATTATCAATAATTGCAACCGCCCTTGCAAAATCCATAACAAATCCAATGCTATCTCTTAAATCTTCTAAGTCTTCTATGTCTACTTTAGGTATTTCACCTTTATCGATTGAACAATCTAATTTAGCCCACCAATGTTCTAAGTTGTTCAAATCGTATTCCATTGTATTGTTATAATCGTCATAGTCTTCCATTCTCCAACCAATAACGTTTTCCATAACATCATAAATTTCATTTCTCATATTATCTAACCTCTATTCTAATAACTCTTTCTTTAGGTATTGAACCCCAACTATTTTCATCAAAAACTAATTCATAATAAGTGCTATGTTCTGTATAACTCTTTACTTGAAAACTTGTTATTTTTGTTGTGTCTTCAAAATCTTTTACTATAAATGTTATTACTTTCTTTTTCATATTTGTTCCCTCTTTCATAATAACATTATAAACCCGTTTTTTCCTAGTGCCTTAAAATAGCAACTAATTCTTCATTTTTTTCATCAATAAATTCTTGTAAAGCATCGATGTTATCTCCGTTTTCTTGATATTCTTGTTGTCTACAATCCTCTTCATATTCTGTAAAAAATATGTATTGATTAAAATCCCAATCAATATATAAATCGTCTGTTTTGAAGTTATCTCTATTTCCATAGCCGTCCATTAATCCGCAATCAATCCAAAATGATATCTTTTCTTGATTGTCTTTTATTTGAACGCATAGCCATTCTTCATCTATATTGTGCATTAATTCTTTATCTATAATTTTAAATCTTTCCATAATTAAACTCCTTTTAAACTATCTATTGTCATAATCATAGTTGAATAATTATCAAAATGTCCTTTAAATGCAACGATATCGTCAATATTTAATTCATCATATTTATTAAACTTTTTCGCATCGTCTTTATTAAAAAGTGCATCAAATTGTTTTCCCTCGAAAATATATTCGTTTTCTGTTTCTTTATTACATAATCTTAATGTGAACTTTAACGAATTGCATCCCTCTATACAATCCCAATATGTTTCTTTTTTTATAATTTTTGCTATTCCCGTAAATTGATTTAACATTCTACTTTTCTCCTTTTCTATCTAATTCAAAACTTGCAACCCAAGCGAATGCGTCTCTATATGTTTTAAAACATAATCTTCCTTTAGGTGCTTGTACATACCATACATTTTTACTTCCGTATTTTTCTTTCCATATTTCATGTAATTGTCTTTTTTTCTTTTCCATAATTTCTCTCTCCGTTTCTTGATATAAGTATATCATTAAATAAATCTACCGCCTTAAAACGGAGGTAAAATTTTCAATTATTTATAATCATCAATACTAACATTAAACGTTCTATCTATATTATTGATTAAATAATAAGCATCTAAGCCGTCAACGTCTGTTCTTATCATTTCTCTATAATCTTTAACACTATAATTTTCCGCTCTTTTCTTAGCATCCTCTAGCAACTTGTGTTGTTCTGTTAAATAAGCCATTGCCTTTTCTATTTCTTCATAATGCGTGTCAAAATTATATGTATCAAATTTCTTCATTGCATCGCTTAAATCATTACTATATCTTATTCTATCAATATTATTATTTCTAAAACCCAAAACGTCATCAAACTTATATCCATTTAATATTTCAAAATTACTTCTTAAAAATAACCCGTCTAATGTATAACCAATAAACTTGCAATCTATATTTTTATAATAGATATATAAAGTATAGTTATGTTCTAGTCTATAACTTTTCTTTTCTTCTTTAAATAGAAAGTTTTCTGTACCATTTAAGTCTCTTTTACGACGTAAAGATATTTCACCGATATAAACACTTCCTAAGTCGTTATTATCTCCGAACCAACCTCTATCTGTTTCTAAAATAATGCCTTTTTCGCTATATACTCTAATGTTTTCAATGTTGTATATATTTCCATTTTTATCTTCTACTAAAAATGGATTTAAGTATGTTTGTTTAATCAAATTCGCTTTCATTACTCTTCATCCGCCTTTTCTAATAATTCTCCTAATTCTAGTATCGCAAACATTCTCATTTTACGCATTGTCTTTTCGTTTTCAATAATCTCTTTATCTTCTTTTTCGTCTAATAGTTTTACGAAGTCTCTACTTTCTGTATTTCTTTTTTCTAATTCTTTAATTCTTTCTTCAATTAATTTTTTCATTTCTTTTCCTCTTTTCATAATACTATTATACATCCGCTTTTTCCTAGTGCCTTAAAATTAGAAAAGATTATTCGAAAGTGGCACGATAACAAGTAATGTACCACTTTTTATAGTATGTAAAATAACCTTTAGCAAATTGCTCTATATCATAGCCATTGAAATCCGCATAAGCATCTTCAACCTTTTCTGTCCATTTAAAGTACATTTTATCGTACTTATTATTACTTCTTTCTTCATCAACGGCTAAGTAAATCTCTTTTCCGTTCTTTCCGCGTGTTGCGATAACATATAATATTTCTTTCATAATCTCTTTCCTCATTTCTTGATATTATTATATCATCGTTATACGCGACCGCCTTAATTTTCCTTATCTTTTAACATATTTTCCCAAATAATATCTTCATCAATTTTTGCAATTAAATTTCTAACATCTCCATAGAAGATAGTCATCTTTAAATTAATACCACAAAAGTTATCAATATAATCAATCAATCTTTTCATTTTATAATCATAATCAATGCTATCTCTATATACACTTATTTCTACACTTCCCCAACTCGCATTATTTTCATCAAATGTTGTCGTGTCGTTAAGTGGTACATATTGCCAAAAGAAATAATCACAATCTAATGCTTTCTTATCACCACTATTATATTGATAAAATGTCCATTTATCATTTAACAATGCCATGCAATCTTTAATGTTTTTATCATCTTGATAATTTTCTAATACAATCTTATTTACGTATAAATATCTTTTATCGATATCGTCTCTAAGTCCATGAAGTAATTTTTCTTCTTTTTCAATTCCTATCATAATTCTCTCTCCTTTTCATGATATTATTATAAACCCTTAATTTCCTAGTGCCTTAATTTTCATACATTTTTATCAACTTAACACATTCGTCAATAAACACTTTATCTTGTTCATATAAATCGTCTGTTTCTTTAATGTAATCCAATAAATCATCCAATGTCATATTTTTTAAATCATCCAATGAACAATTATAAATATATAACATCTTCAATATATTCAATCTATCTTGATAACTATAACCAAGATAAACTATTTCCGCCCAATCTTGAACACTTGCATAAATATCATATTTCCAAGCACCCGTATCACTAATATTATTATAAAACTTAACTAGATTTTCATATACTTTTTCTTTCATTAATCTTCATCCTCTTCTTCATAATCTTCAGTACAATCCATGAAGTTTTCACCTCTAAAGAATATAACACTATTATTCAAGTCAAAATATTGATGTCCCGTCATCGCTCTATCATTTTGATTAATCGACATCGCGCATTCAACACAAACCAATCTGTTATAATTCGTCGTACCATAATGATTAACCGCGCATATCTCAATTTGTCCGCAAAAATCGTATTTGCATCTCCTATCAAATTTTAATTTTTCCATAAATCTTTTCCTCTCTTTCATAATGCTATTATATCACCAATTATTCCAAGCGCCTTAAAATATGTCAATTATTGTTTGATTGTTGTAATAATGTTGATTGTTTTGTTTGATTGTTTTTCCCTTTATTTATAAGAGATTGATTGATTTATCAAACGTATCAAACAATAAAATGATAAAAAATAAATAATGATTTATTGCTTATATAAGCATTTATTATATATATATAGTGGACGAATTTTTTGTTTGATTTGTTTGATACTTTATTTATTGCCCGTAAACACGGGAAAAAATATGGAACATAATGGTGAAAAAGTTGTTGTTTTTTGTTTCATTCGTCAAACGTTTTGTTTGATGATATTGATTTTTTCCCATATATTCCACGTTTTTTATATCAATGATAATATAAATGATACGAATAAGTGCATTGCTAGATGTTCTCCAAACTTGATTAAAAATGTTTTTATTATCTTCATAAAAATACTCCCTCTATCGATACCCCTTATTTTTTCATAAATAGCCATTTTAAAAATGGGTAGGGGTATGTTTTAAAAATCATTGCTTTAATATAGTAAAAATGATAAAATAATATTGATGTTGTTTTGTTATTAATCGTGATAAATAACTATACAATCATTGTTGAATATATCATTCTTATATGGTGATATCTTGTATCCTTGATATAAAAATGGTAATAAACATTCTGTATCTATTAAATTTCTTGCTATAAACTTATAAGCATAATTTTCTTGTTTGTTATAAGCAAGTGCGTTTTCTGTATCTTCTTTACTCTGTAAAGATATCTCGATGTAGTTTAACTTCTTAAAAAAGCCATTCTCTTTTAATTCAATTCTTTCTGTTTCTTTTGTTTTCATAATTAAACCTCTTTCTTTTTTCGTCTGTTGACAATGCTATCATATCACGTGTTTTGTTCAGTGCCTTAAAAGTGGCATAAAAAGTGTGATTTGAATGTGATTTGTGGATTTGCGCCGATTTAGGATTTGAAATGTGGATTTGACGTGGATTTGCTCTGCGAAAAATCGCGCGCGTGAACATTTGTTCGAATGAACGTTTGTTCGTGTCTTATTAACAATCTGTTATTATCAATTTGTTATTAACATTTTGATATTATCATTTTGTTATGATGTCGTTTTTAATGTGTACATTTTGACACGTTCGCGCGCTCTTCTGTTGTGTATCAATTACACAATCAAAAGAGCATCAAAACGCATCAAAAGAGAAACGACACGCGACGCGACAAACCAACCGCCCAACACTTCACCACCTCGCGGAACGTCTCGCGACGTTTTCCGCCCCGTGTTTCGTTGTTTCGGTGCATCCGCTCCGCTATATTGTCAAAAGAACGTTGAACGAATAACAAGCCTAAAAAGTGGCTTTTTCGTTCAGTGTCATTATAACACCGCGCAACCTCTCCGCCTTAAAACACATCAAAAACCCGTTAAAATACGTTAAAAACCCCATAGAGCGACAAACTCTGTTAAATAGTGTTATTATTCGTTAAACGTCAAAAGTGGCTAAAACGGTCTAAAAATAGCCTTAAAACGCGTATAAGAAGAGCAAGCGCAAAAAAGGGGCTTTTAACTTCGTATAATATATATTATGTTAACCGCGAAAAAGAAGAGCAATAAAAAAGAGCCTTTTTAGGCTCTTAGGTCTTCGCAACTTCTAACAATTATATATTTGTCGTTTAGTGTTCTTCTTGCGTTGTATGTGTCCGTCTCTTCGTTGTATTTTGCTATATAGTCATTGTAGTTATAACCTTTTATATTATAGTCTTTTTTCATGTCTTCAAGTGTTCGCGCGTCTTCTACAACGTCCGCGATGTCTTGCGCGCTCTTTACGTCGTAATACTCCGCCACAAATTGGATTGTGTTAGTTATTTTATTTAATTGATAAATTGTGTATATTTTAGTCTTGTTCATTTTCTTTTTACTCCTCTTCTTGTGTTCTTTCTGTTTCTATTCCTCGAATAAATGCTTGCATTTGATTATATAACTCTTTCTTAGTAGTTAGCGAAAAGATTGTTCGACATCCTCCGCCGTCGTTTACTATCTTGTCTAGTCCAATTGAACCATACGCACGATAGAAGCAATATGGGAACGCATCCGCGCTTGTTAACTCGTTTAATCTCTTTAATAAGTAGCGCAAATCTTCAATTGATATTCTCATAATTAAAAGCCCCTTTCTTCTTCAATTTCTACGTGTTCGACATTTATTTGTTTACTATTAATTAACCAAGTTAAAAGGCTTTTTTTGTTCTTCGCGTTCATCATCAAGTCAAACAAGTTATATACGCAACCATCAACCGCTTTAACACTTAACCATGTATAACATTGTATAAATTGATAAAGCGCTCTTGCTGTTGTTCTTGAATAATCCCATGCGCTTGTGATTGTTAACGTGTCAACGTGTCTTGTGTCGTATGTTGCAATTAATGTTCTATAACTGAACAAATCAAACGTTTTAGTGCCGTCCTTTCTTTCTTCTACGACAACAATTTGATTGTCGTTTAATCCTTCCATTTTTTCAATTTTCTTTTTCATTCTTTTTCGTCTCTCTTTCTTTCTTTTTCTCGGTGTGTTTTCCCTCATGTCTCTTTAATTATATCAAATATGTCATATATTTCAACCCCCAAATTAACATCAAATAACAACTTTTTTGATTTTTTCCCAGAAGTACGCCAAAAAATCGATATAAATTTTTTTCAAAAAGTGTAAAAAAGTGCTTTTTAAGGCTCTTTTTACAATGGGTGATATAATAAAAGGGGTATTTTTTCACTATATATGATATATAAGGTTTTTTTGTTTTCGTGCCCCTTGTATCATCCTTGTTATTATTAATATGTTAATAAGGGGGAACGAAAAAAGAACATCAACAACCGCGCGACGTTTAAAGTGTATTTTATACACATTTAAAAATTATTTTAATGTGTATTTTTTACGCATTCGCGCGCGCGTTTCAATGCGTATTTTTTACGCATACCCCTAGAGGGGGAACGCGACACACCCGCCCCCGTTGCCACATCATGTACCCGAGCAGAGAAAAAACAAAAAAGACCCCTATTTATGTCAAATATGTCACTCTTCATCATTTGCATTTTTACGAAATCTATGTTATAATAATTAATACGTACAATACAGAATGGAGTGGTATCATGAACAATAAACAAATGGTTGGTGAAGGTGTTAAATTCGAACGTATTCGTCGCATCACTGGTTATTTAGTTGGAACAGTAGAAAGATTCAACGACGGAAAGAAAGCTGAAGAACACGACCGTGTTAAACACATTTTTGACAAGCAAGAAGAGAAGAAGTGATTTCTCTCTTTTTTCATATTCAGTAAGGGAGTGGTTGGAATAAGAACGATAACAAATTTAATGGTAAACGAATATGGTTTAAAGAAACTTCATGCTGATATGCTTGGATACAAAGTGGTAAGGAACAATGACTTTTCGTTTCATCATTTAATAATTCCACACAGAGATTGTGGAAGACAAAGAATACCCCACGACGGATATGTGGATTGGAACGGTGCGATACTATCATCACGTACATCACACCCATATATACACGTAATAGAAAGACTTGACCGTGAGATGTTTGAGGAAATCACACAAGAATTGGTGGCAATAAATAAGCAAGGGTATGTGGATAGAGAGCATCTGCTAAGGGTTTATGATATGATGTATGACTTTGAAAACATGTTTGGTGGGGAGTATACGAAAAAGGGGCATAAAGTGATAAAAAGAGAGTATGTTACGGAAAGAATGGACTTATATGACCCTGAAACATGTGAAAAACTGGAAGAAGTGAAGAGATTAGTGTTGACAAGGCATGAGTGATGTGGTACAATCCGATTGGGATAAGGTAGGTGTTACTTTTGGAAGAAAGATTAATATCTCTTGGTGAAGAAGTTAAAAAAGGCAACATGACATGGAAAGAAGTTGCACAGGTGTTAAATCAAGAGTTTGGAGAGAATTTATCAAGAGATGCGGTAAGAAAAAGGTTTTATATAAGAGATAGACACGCAAGTGAAGGAGAAAACGGAATGAATACGGAAATTAGCGGTGCTGGGGAGTATGAGACACGCTATGACAACGGAATGGTTGAAGCCCAAAAAGTTGTTGAGTATTCGAAGGAAATTTTCGGTGACAAACGAAAAATGTTAGAGTATCTAGGATACAACCCTGATGAATGGGAGTTTGTATTCTTAACAACGAGTATGTGGAATCAGCATACGAAAGAACAGACGACGAAGCAGTTGTATGCGGTTAAGTTTAAGATTAAGCCAATCATGAAGACGTTGTCTTTAGAACACGCGCTCGAAAGTGCAAAAGAAGTGTTTGCGAGGGAAATCAAGCCTTATAAGTTTAAAAAAGAGAAGAAAAAGGACTTAGATGAGGATATGTTGATTGAAATCCCTGCAATTGAGCTTCATTTAGGAAAGTATGCGGAATCGCTCGAAGTTGGAGAAGATTATGGTACGGAGATTGCGAAAGAAAGATTTCATACAGTTTTAGATAGCGCGTTGTCTTTGCAGGAGATAGTGGGGGCAGATAGAGCGGTAGTTATGATTGGAAATGACTTCTTTAACTCAGATACGGTTGGAAATACGACGACGAAAGGTACACAACAGTATAATGATATTCGTTGGAAGAGTTTATTTATCACGGGATTGGAGTTATATAAAGAGTTCTTTGTTACGTTAAGAGAAAAGTTTAATCATATTGACGTTAGGTTATGCCAAGGTAATCATGATATGATGAGTAGTTTTTATTTATATATGGCACTCTCAGCGTTCTTTGCGAAAGACGATATAGTCAAGTTCGAAGAAAATTATCGAGAGTATCAATGTTATCGTTTTGGTGATAATGCAATATTCTTCGGACATGGTGATGCGAACTTGAAAAGAATTGTTGCAAGTATCCCTGCGGAATTTTATAGGGAGTGGGGAGAGTCAAAATATCGTGAGTTACATTTAGGTCATTTGCATAGTGAGGTTGCGGTAGATGAAAAAAGTGGTATGATTACGAGAAGAATTGGTTCACCTACAGCGCCAGATGCGTGGCATTATTCGGAAAGATTTGTTGGGGCAGTCCCTAAGCATCAGATGTTTGTATGGCACGCAACACAAGGTTTAAAAGCAATTGAATATGTAACTTTTGAAAGAAATAAAGAAAAAGTGTTGACATTAAAGAAATAAATGGTATAATGTTATTAAGGTAGGGCGCTGATATAGCACCATTACCTCTTTCTATCGAGGGCAACAGTTAAAGGTTAGGTGCAACTCCTTCCCCCTCGACCCCTTTTTAAGATTTCTTTTTTTAGTTTCACCTCCGAAATTTGACAAGAAGTGTGTTTTGTGTTACAATGTACTATATAGAGACTTTAGTCCTATATATACATCATCCTGTTGAAATCGTTATCGAGAGATAACGGTTTTTTGTTGACAAAATTTTGTAAGTGTGGTAACATAGGGAGTGAATAAGTCTAGGTAAGCGTAAAAGGAATGTGTGCGGTTACGAACTTACCCTTGTTCATGCTATCTGTGGATATAAAGTTTAAAATTTATATGGAAAGAGAGGACTCCTTTTACCTTTTGCCTAAGTCCTTTGTAGATAGCATTAGAGTAGATATAAAAGGTCGGAACTCGAGTTAGCGGTCGCTTAGTTGAGAAATACTATATGGTCTATATCTATTCTAATGGTATTTATAAAGGAGAATAAAAATGGATATAGTTATTGAATTGCTCGGGAAAGGTATGACCTTTTATACCTTCGACGACTTTATTAAACGAAGACACTTTATAAAAGCAGTTTTAGCTAGTAAATACGAAGTAGATATGAAGTACTACACCATTTATAGGTGGTATATTCAATCTCGTTATTGGATTAAAGATAAATACAAATATTTAATTTGGGATTACTTAAACGATTATGAAGACGAAGAAGAACTCATGAAAGAATACAATGATTACCTTGCGAAGCGAGGTGATACGAGTGCATAATGGATTAGTTGAAAATTTATCTGATTCTATTAAAGATACAATCTTAAAACGTATTGAAGAAACAAAAGAGTTATTAGTGCAAGCAAGGAATAAAGGAACTTATTCTTATGTTAAAGTTTTAATAGGTCTTGCGTATGATTATGAACAAGTAAGTGACTTTGAGAATGCAGAAAAGACCGCTAGAGAATGTTTAAAACTTATATACGATGAAAACATTCAAGCGCATAGTTCATCAGAATTAAATCAAATGATTGTTAGTTGTTATGATACACTAGCAAGGTGTGGAGACTTTGAATCATTCTTGATTGCGGTAGAATGGAATAGACCAATCGAAAAGCAGTTTTATTTACCACGTAGAAGAATATTAAAGAAGTATGGTCTTATTCAAGCATTTCAAGATGTTGTAGACGGTAAACTTGATTTTTTATGTATAAACATGCCTCCAAGAACTGGAAAGAGTACGACAGGTATTTTCTTCTGCGTATTCATGGCTTGTTTGTATCCAGATAGAAGTATTTTAGGAAATGGGCACAGTGCATCACTTACCCAATCTTTTTACAACGAGGTAGTGAACATTTGTACGAGTGAAGAGTATCGATTACATGATATTTTCCCTACAATTAAAATGGTAAATAAGAGTGCGGAGTATTCTTACATCGACTTTAATTTTGAGAAACGTTTTCATACGATGATGTTTAGGTCAGTAGACGGCGGTACTACAGGTTTGGCAGAAGCTAGTAATCTTTTATACTGCGACGACTTGGTAAAGGACGTAGAAACCGCGAATAACCCCGATAGACTTGAAAAACTGTTCTACACCTATACTTCTACTATCCAAGATAGAAAAGTGCAGAGAAAAGGCAAAGACGGGGTTTATAGACCATGTCCTGAAGTGCATATTAATACACCTTGGTCAATTCATGATGTTACAAGTCGTTTAATCCAAATTTATGGTGATGACGGAAAGAACCCACGTGTAAGAATAATAAGTGTTCCTTGTTATGATGAAAATGGGGACAGTAACTTCAAGTATGATTATGGAAAAGGATTTGATGTTGACTATTACAAACAATTAGAAGCATCAGAAGACCCTGTTATATTTAGTGCGAAGTATTTAATGAAACCTGTTGAAAGAGACGGACTTGTATTTAATAAAGACAATGTTAACTTTTATAATGAATTACCTAGCGATACACCTGACAGAGTTGTTGCTTATGCCGACGTTGCACATGGTGGGGCTGACTATTTTTCAATGCCAATTGCTTATATTTATGGTAATGAAGTGTTTATCGAGAAAGTTTTGTTTAAACATAACTTTGGTGGAGACGATTACATTAGACCTTTTATTAAGAACTTAATAATCGGTAATAATGTTCAACGTTTAGGAATAGAAAAAAATAATGGTGGGGATTTCTTTGCAACATTAATACAACAAGATTTAAAAGATGCTGGATATCGTTGTAATATTACAACCCACAATGCGCCAACTACTAAGAGTAAGTTGGACAGAATTTTAGCTTGTCAAAATGAAATCAAAGGCATCGCAAGCGAAAACAATACATATAGGATTTACTTTAAGAATCCTGATTTAATAAAAGACGATAGAGATTATTTAGATGCTTTACAAAACTTGTATAGTTGGAATCAAAACCCTAACATGCAAAGTAAGCAACACGACGACTTTCCAGATAGTCTTGCGGGACTTATTATGAATGTGTTAAATGGAAGTTATGGTGGAATTGCGAAAAGTGTAAATGCAATAAAGTATCTATAATTTCGAAATTTGACATACGAACAAAAGTATGATATAATACTGGCGATAGATAAGTAAAATCGGAAGAGGGTGAGGTATGAATTACGATACTAATTCCATTCCTTTAATAGATAAGTTTTATGAACGTAAGATAAATTATGGACGTAGGAAGATTATATTAGACTACGAGAAGGTTGATAGAAACAACATTAAAGAAGTGGTTGAAAAAGCATTGGTTTTTCATAAACGAAATCAGCATGATTGCGAGTACCTTATCAAGTATTTCTTAGGAGACCAAGATATCTTATATCGTAATGCTCCTGAAACTAGTAACATTAATAATCAAGTTGTTGTTAACTACGCATATCCTATTACTCGTGAGATAGTAGGGTATACATTTGGAAATCCTATTGAATATATCCAAAGAGACGTTGGTAAAAAGAATGATATCGAAACATTAAGTGATATATATCATGACTTAGGAAGTTACAACGTTGACAAAGATACTGCAACATATTGTAGTATTTGTGGAGTAGGATATCAGATTACATTACCTAGCTCGGAAATAAGCGAAGATAATGTTCCTGAAGTTCCAATAACAGTTACAAACTTAGACCCAAGAAATACTTTTTGTGTGTATAGCAATATGATTGGAAATCCATTAATATTATCGGGTCATATCATTCACACTGATAATGACGGTGATAGATATCTATGTTACACAGACGAAGAGAGTTTCATATTAAATGATTCTTTAGATATTGTGAAAGAAGAAACAAACTTAATCGAAAAGAACCCTATTACAGAGTTTGAAAATAGTGTTTTTAGAACTGGAGACTGGGAACAAGCGATAAGTGTAATGAACGCTAGTAACTTAGTTGCAAGTGATTCGTTAAACGATATCGAAGGAACTATTAGAAGTTTACTTGTTGTTCTTGGTGCAGAGTTCGAAGATAATTCGGAAGGATTACAAAACATTAAGAAGAATAGATTGCTTACATTGGTACATCCACAAGGTGGCAATGTAGATGCTAAATTTATTTCTCCACAAGTTGATAGTTCAAGTATTAACAATATAAGAGAGTACTTAGAACAAGCAAGAAATGTAATTACAGGTATACCTGATAGACAAACAGCAAGTGGTGGGGATACAGGTACAGCAGTTCTTAATAGAAACGGTTGGACTGATATCGAAATTGTTGCAAAACTTAAAGAGTTATTCTTTAAGAAAGCAAAACAAATACAACTTGGTGTTGGTATCAAGATACTTCAAATGCTTGGTAAAGTATCAAAAGAGCTTAGTCCTTTAAATGTAGAACTAGCAATTGGTAGAAATACACTTGATAACTTACAAACTAAAACTCAAGCATTTAGTACATTGGTTGCTACTGGAGAACTTGCTACAATCGATGCGTTAGAAATGTCTGGATTAACTAATAGAGTTAACGAAGTTGTTGAACGTGGAGAGAAAGCAAAAGAAGAAAGAGAAGAACACCAAATAGAATATCAAAAGAAGCAACAAGAAGCGTTTGGAACTGACAATCAAAATCAAAACCAACAACCTGTTGCTAGGGGTGCAAACAATCAAGAAAAGAAAAAGACTGAAGATAGTAAGTCTAAAAAAGGTAATAACTCTGATAAAAAAGAGTGATTATAAATTCTTCGACCTATGCGAGGTTTAAATAAAGACGGGACGTATTCAAGAGAGAACTTGTTAAAAACACTACGTGGAAGGAATAGTATGAATTTACAAGAAATGCTTGGCGAAGCATATCACGAAGGAATGACTATTGATGAAATCAATACAGCATTAAGTGATAAAAAATACGCCGACTTATCAACAGGTAATTATGTTGATATAAATAAGTACAACAAAGAAGTACAAGATTTAAAACAAGAACTTGCGAAAAAATCAAGTGAACTCAAAACTGTTAACAAAACAGTTGCTACAGAGTCATCTGAAAACCAAGCTCTTATAACTCAATTGCAAGAACAATTGAAAGAAATGGAAAAAGAAAGCAACAAGAGTAATGCAATAGCTAGCATGTCTGAAGTTAGAACTTTATTAGATATTAAGGATGACGACGAAGAATATGTTAACTTTTTAGATAATATTTCAAGTTTAAGTAAAGATACATCATCTGTATTATCACGATATATTAATAAGCAAGTAAAATCTGCTTATGATAAAGGTAAACAGGACGGTATGAAAAACGGATTAGGAGAAATGGGTAAACAAAAAGGCTCATCTACTAACGGTGGTAAATCTGAAAATTTCGGTAAAGAGCTAGCTCAGAAAATGAAGTCTAATGTATCTACTGTTGATTACTTTGCAAGAAAATAAAAAATAGAAGGAGAAATGACAAATGGGAAAAGTAGGTGAATTCGGTACTCGTAAAACTATTATGATAGGTCAAGATAGTTATTATCTAGCTTTACCTTGCGTAGTTTCAGGAAGTGCCAACGCTACAATCAAAGCAGGTCAACCTCTTGTAGGAGATATTACAAAGAGAGATACTGCATTTACAGCAGGAACATCAAATGCTGTAGGTATGAATCTGCATGAAGTTAAATTAGATGCAGACGGAAAAGGAAACGCTACTTTAGTTATTCGTGGTTGCGTAGACTTATTAAAATTAGATTCTACAATCGTAAGTGCTCTTAAAACAGCAGACATTGACGGAATCGTATTAGTGGAAGGAAGTGCAATATAATATGGCAGGACTATATGAATTTTTATCTAGTGACAACATGGTTGCATATTGGTTAGAGAAAAACGTAAATGCACAACCTTTATTAGGTGAAACATTATTCCCTAATAGAAAACAAATTGGAATTCAATTAGATTGGATTAAAGGAGCTAATGACCAACCAGTAGGTCTAAGATTAAGCGCATTCGATTCTAAGACTATCCGTAGAGATAGAGAAGGAATGGAACAATATAGAGAAAAAATGCCTTTCTTCAAAGAATCTATGTACATAGATGAAGAATTAAGACAAGAATTAAATATCTATATGGCTAATAACAGAAATGCTATGGCTGAACAAATTCTAGCTAAAATCTTCGATGACCAAGTTAAATTAATCTCTTCTGCTTACATTACAGTTGAAAGAATGAGAATGGAAGCATTAACAACTGGTACAATTACTTTAGGAAGTAATGGTCAAGCATTTGCTTACGACTTCGGTATTCCTGAAGACCAAATGAAAACTGTTACAACTTCTTGGAGTGACCCAGATGCTGATGTATTAGCAGACGTTACTGCAATAGTAGATGCTATGAAAGCTAAGGGTATCAACATTACAAGAGCTGTATGTAACAACAGTGTTGCAACTGCTTTAAGAACAAACAAAGCTATCAAAAACTCAATTTACGTTTTAGCTGGTGGAGCAATCCCTTCAGTTACAACTGAAAGAGTATTAAATTATATCTACGAAGAAACAGGAATTAGTTTCTATGTATATGACAACGTTTGGGTAGACGAAAACAAAGTTGCTCACAAATATATCCCAGATGATACTGTTGTATTCTTACCAGAAGGTACATTAGGATATACTAACTTCGGTACTACTCCAGAAGAAAGCGACTTAATGAACTCAATTGCTGATTCAAGCGTATCATTAGTTAACAACGCAATCGCTGTTACAAATCATATCGAACATGACCCTGTATTAGTAGAAACTAAGGTATCTATGATTTGCTTACCTTCATTCGAAAGAGCAAATGAAGTAGTTATCCTAGACACTGAAGCAACTACAAGTGCTGGTTAATTTTAATGATAAAAATTAAAAGAGACAAAGTAGAAATAAATGTCACTAAAGGTGCTTACGAAAATTTTTACAAGAGTCAAGGCTTTGAGATAGTTGGAGAACCTGCTAAAGAAGTTGAAAAAGAAATTATCAAAGATGCGGTAATCGTTGAAAAACCTAAAGCATTCGCTAAGGAAGTCAACGTAGAACCTCCAATCGAAGATAATAAAGAAGACTTCAATGCGTTCATTCTAAACGAACTTAAAGCTGAAAAAGACATAGAAGAAGCAAAAGTAGAAAAGGTTGAAAAACCTAAAGCTAAGAAAGGCTTGAAATAATGCTTTATAAAATAGGTAAAAAGTTTTATATAAAGGTGCAAGGTTATTACAAAGAAGTTGATGTAAAAGTCGACGGTGATAACCTTGACGTTGCACCTGTAATAAATGGTGACGAAATAGAAGTATACGGGTTTGAAGAGGTTGTAAAGCCTTTTGATATGATGACAGACAAGGATGAAGTAATACAATCATTAAATGCTACTACAAAATTTGGAAGTAGAGCAAAAGAAGAAAACTCAAAATACAAATCTCGTATTTAAGAATGTAGGTGATTATAATGGAAAACGAAACAACGATAGATGATTTCTATACTGAATTTATAGCGGAATTGAAAGCTACTTTAGAATATAGAGAGATTGAAATTCCTTCTGATTTAGTATTAAAAACTGAAATCGATAAAGCAATAGGTGAGATAAATCGTTGCAGACGTTTCAAACCTACAGAAGAAAAAAGATACGATAGCCAATATAAAAATATGATAGTTCCAATGTGCATGTTTGCATTAGCAAAAGTAGGTGTTGAGGGTGAAAACTCTCACAGTGAAAACGGTGTACAAAGAATATATGTTTCTGACGGAGAGTATCCGCATGAACTTATGAGTAGGATTGTACCATTGATAAAGTAGGTGTGAAATGAGAACACAAAGAAGAAACAAGCGTGTCATATATATTTGTCATAAATATATTGATGGCAATCTTATAAAGTATCATGAACCTATAAAATTAATGGAGAATTATAACAGTACTACTGAACAAGCAGATATCATAGCAATGGGTATGGACTATCCAAATAGACTTAGAATTAAGACTGACACGAAAGTATTTATAAATGGTGAATGTATGGATAGAAAAGACTTATATCATATTGGTGATAGAGTCTATGTATTCACAACACCACCAGAAAAACACGACCCTTTATGTAAGAATGCTGATTATGAAGTTGAAATTGAACCTGAATTAGGTTTAACAATCAATCAATTAGACATTCTATTGTTGAGATTAAGTGGAAAAAAGAATAAAGATAAGTCTTAATAGCAAAAGCATAGATAGTGCTATTCAAAAACTAAGCAAAGTCAAAAAGGTGTTAGACAAAGAAAAGGATGACATACTTGAAGATTTAGCAAAGCAAACAGTAGATAAAGCTAAAGAATTTTATAGTAACTTAGAATATAAAAGCAACGATACACCAGAATTTAATTATCAGAAAACGGAAAAAGGATACCAAGTATATGCTAAGGGTGGGAGTCTGTTATATGACGAGTTTGGTACTGGTGATAGAGGTAACGAAAGACGACATCCTAAGAAAGGTCAATTTGATTTAAAACCATATAATAGTGGTGTTACAATCAGACCTGCATCAATGCTTAGTCCTGAAAAACAAGCAAAAACAGGTATCAAGTCTGGTATGTATTGGACTTATAAAGACCCCATTAGTGGCGAAATAATATACACACAAGGTATTCCTGCTGGTATGTTTATGTATCGTACTGATAAATGGTTACGAAAGAATTACAAGCAAATCGTTAAAAAGAAAGTAGATGATGCCATATCGAAAGTTTAATGCGACAATTGAAAGAAGATATCACTGCTTTATTTCGTGATAGAGATTTAATCAATAGCCTTTATGAAGAAGCATTAAATAAAATGCTTACTCAAAGTTTAGATGAGATTGTCGATGAAAATGGCGATTTCATGATTACTGAAGTTAATGAAGAGGTTGATTCAATTTTAAATACTACTGTTAAAGAAGCATACGAAATGATACCTGAGATAAAATATCCTATGGTTACAATAGCGGAAATCGATAATTCGCCTGAACATAAATATTGGAACGGAACTGAATTTGCTACATTACTTGCTTATCAAATCACAATTAACTGTGACCAAAGCATAGTACATACGGCAAATCAAAATGTAAGAATATTACAATACATAATAGATAAATACTTACAGGGAGAAAGGTATTATTGTTTTCGTAGAATAGCATTCACGTCTCCTATACCTAGTGTAGACGACCCTAATATAAGAACGGGTGTGCTTAGATACGACTGCGACCTAGTTCCTGAAGAAAATACAATATATAGGAGGTATTAGAAAATGGCAAGTGCTATAAATTTATCTACTGCTGGTGTTTCTCTAGTTTATGCTGTTGAAACAACTGCTGGTACTAGACCAACTTCTGGCTATACAAAATTAACTGGATTAAAATCTACACCAAGTTTGAACCCAGCACCAGAAACACTAGAATCTACAACTTTAGATGAACTAGAATTTAAAACTTATGTTAAAGGTTTAAGAGACTTAGGTGGTTCATTAGAGTTTACTTTCAACTTAACTCAAAACTTAGTTAATGAATGGGATGCTCTAATTACTGCTTATGAAAGTGCAAAGGCTACAAACAAAGCAACTTGGTTTGCTGTTGTTATCCCAGGTCTAACTAAAGCGTTCTTCTTCACTGGAGAACCAAGTGCAATGGGTGTACCAGAAACAAGTGTAAACTCAATCTTAGAGATTACAAACTACATTACACCAACAAATGCACCAACAAGTGCAAGCAAACCAACAATCGTAAGTGCTGGTTAGTAATGAAAGGAATTGAATATGAACACAAAGATTAATTTTACGTATAAGGATGTTCCTTATACATTAGAATACAATAGGGATGTAATAAAAACATTAGAACAAGCAGGTTTTGTTGCTAGTGAATTTATGAAATCACCTATGACTAATTTAGACCTTGCTTTTAAAGGAGCTTTCATAAAGAACCATAGAAAGACAAGTGAAAAACTTATCGAAGAAATTTATGGTGCGATGAAAGACAAGGAAAAATTAGTAAATACTTTAATAACAATGATTGGAGAATGTTATAACACATTATTCGATGATGAGGGTAATGAGGGAAACATCGAGTGGGATACAGTGGGATTGAAATAGACCAGAAATTTGGTTTAGAAAATTCCAAAGTAGAGTCTGTATCCTATACAGAGGCTTTTAGAAAAGCGTGTCCAATTTTTATGTTTTATGGTTTAAGTTATGATGACTTTTGGTACGGAGACCCATTCAAGGCGAAGTTCCAATTAGAAAAATTTAAACTACAATTAAAACATGACGATGAATTAATGTGGGAACAAGGGATGTATATATATGAGGCTATTTTACAATGTGCCCCTATATTACATCCTTTTTCTAAAGCTACAAATCCTCTACCATATACGGAAAAGCCACATTTAACGCAACTCGAAGACAAGCAAGACGAGAAAAAGAAACAACAAGAAATTGAAAACGAACGTCTTAAAGCTCAAATCTGGATGCAAAACGTGGCAAGGTTATTAGAAAAAAAGTTTAACAATGAAAAAAATAAAGAATAGAGACAGGGAGGTGTATGTATGGACGATACACTTACAATTGATATTGAGTCCACTAACGAGGCAAATAGCGGTATTGACTCGCTAATTTCTAAGTTAGAGGCATTAAAAGTAAGAGTAAATGAAAATTTAAAAGCAATCGGAAGATTGAATAGTGCTTTAATAAGTTTAGGTGCTAATTCTAAAAATATCAATTTTGGTAATGTCAAGACACCTAACGTACCTACAGCAAGTCCTACAGCGAATGCGACACCTACAGCAGGTACTACTGCATCAGTTCCAGATATGAGTGGTGTTGTAGAAGGACAAAAAGAAGTGCAGAATGCTCTTTCACAAACAGGAGCAGAAGCGAATAAAGCAGGTAGGTCTGTTGATGATTTAGGAAACAAAGGTAACAACGCAGGCAAAAAAGTGGCTTCTGGCGCTAAACAGGGAACTAGTGCTTTAAGTCGTTTGAATAGTATGGCTAGAAGTGCTTTAGGTGGTGTTGGAAAAATTGCCACAGGAGCAGGCAAAGGAATCGTAACAGGTTTCGTTGCACCAACTAGATTGGCGTTTAGTATTTTTAGAAGCGGTAAAAAAGACCTTGGTGAAATGGGAAATGCTGTTGAATCTTTAAGTAAAAAACTTAGAATGACAACACTTGCATTATTAGGAGCTAGAGGTGCATTTACTGCGATAAGAAAATCCGTTAATGCTTACCTGCAATATGATACAGCACTTAGTGAGACACTACAAAATAACTGGGCTATTATAGGTAGTTTAATTGCACCTATTCTTGAAAGATTGATAGCATTATTCTCAAAATTGGTTGCTTACATAGCTGGTTTTATAAAGATGCTAACAGGTGTTGATTTAGTTGCAAGAGCTAACGCAAAAGCATTAAAGAGCCAAGCAAGTGGAGCAAAAGGTGCTAGTAAAGCGGTTAAAGACTTATCTGATGAATTAGGAAACTTACAAAAGTTCGATGACTTAAATGTTGTTGATTTTCCTAAAGATAAAGGCTCTTCAGGAGGTTCTGGCGGTGGCGCAGGTTTACCTGCATTAAAAGTTGATAAAATTGATATGAAACCATTAGAAGAATTTTGGGATTTCATTAAACGCCATGACTGGTATGGGTTAGGAATGGAAATCGCACGTAAGTTTAACGATGGATTACGATTGATAGACTTCGAATGGTTAGAGCAAAAAGCTAGACAATGGGGTAAGAACATGGGAGATTTATTCAATGGTCTTACAGATGGAACAGACTGGGGTTTGGTTGGTAGCAAAATCGCTGGTGGTTTAAATACTGCTATGGGATTTGTTAACACTTTCTTTGATACATATAACTTCGACCATTTAGGCGAAGGTCTAGCTAGAGGTATCAATGGTTTGGTAGATACTATTCATTGGGATGATGTTGGTAAATATATTACACGTAAATTTAAAGCATTATGGGAAACATTAGATAGTCTCGTATCAAATCTTGACTTTACAAACCTTGGAGAAGGGTTAGGAACAGCATTCGAAAGCGCAATGCTAAATATCGATTTTGGAAGATATTTTGCTGTTTTTGGCAAAGCATTCGCAGGACTTGCTAAGACAATTTCAGGATTCATTAATAATGTTGACTGGGCTACGGTGGCAAAAGATTTAAGTGAAAAACTTAAAAATGGACTTAAAGAAGGGGCAAAAGCAATTCAAGAGTTCGACTGGTTACAATTCGGCGACGATTTCGCAAATGCGATAAAAGACTTCTTTGCAAATGTAGACTGGGCTGGAGTTGCAGAATCACTAGCAGAATTTATAGGCTCTGCACTAGGTGGTATTATAGGTTTCTTATTGACAGCGATTGGAAATTTGGTAACAGATATTGTTACAAATATTAAAGACTATTTCAAACAAAAAATAGATGAAATGGGCTTCGAAGACGAAGGCGCAAATATAATTGCTGGTATCTTTAAAGGTATATTAGATGCTATTAAAAATATTGGTCAATGGATTTACAACCATATCTTTAAACCATTTATAGATGGGTTCAAAAAGGCGTTTGGTATAGCGAGTCCTTCAAAAGTTATGGAAGAACAAGGTGGTTATATCATAGAAGGATTCTTCGAAGGTGTTAAAGGTATTTGGGATAAAGTTAAGGGTATATTTACAGGTCTTAGAGATAACATAAAGAATATATTTACAGGTGTTAAAGACTTCATAAAAGAAAAAGTAAACGATGCTGTTACATGGGTTAAAGATAAGTTCTCATGGGGAAACATTAAGAACACATTTGAAACTATTAAAACAAATATTGGAACTAAATTTACAAATATTAAAGATAACATATCGAGCGCTGTAACGTCAGCATCTAACAAATTAAAATCAGCGTTTGCTTGGGATAACATTAAATCAACATTTACAAATATTGTTACTAAAATAAAAAATAAATTTGGAGAAATTGGTACTTCGGTTGGTACTATATTGTCTACAAAATTCAACCAAGTGGTATCTAGTATTGTAAATAAGGCGATTGATGTTATTAATGGATTTATTAGAGCAATTAATAAAGCTATTGACGCTATTAATAAAATACCAAAAGTTAACTTAAAAAAATTAGATACGATTGATTATCCAAAACTAGCAACAGGTACAAACAACATCGAGGTTGAAGGTTTATATCACTTACACCAAGGTGAAGCAGTTGTACCTAAGAAATACAATCCAGCGATTAACAATAAGATGTATTCTGAAAACAACGATAAAATGCTAGCAAAAATGGATAACCTAATAGAGTTATTAAATAACATGGAAATGACTAACATTGTTAATGTTGGTAACGACCAATTATATAAAGGAACAGTACAATATATCAATCGTCAAAGAGATATATATGGAACTGATGTAGTATAGGGGTGAATTTATGGCAGATAATTTCAGAGGATATTATATGAAATGTAATGGTTGTACATTTCAAAATCCAAGTTTTAAGAGAGAAGGTTTTAAATTCGCTCCTAAACTTGTTATCGTTACTGATAGTGGAACAGTAGCGAGTGGTAAAGTTGTATTTAAAGTATTACCACATACACGTAGAAAAATATGGTGTAGTTTTCCACCAATGACACCAGAGCAATTTAGAACTTATGCAAATGCTCTTAAATTTAATAATAGTGGACAAGGTATGTATTTGACTATCGAAGCGTTTGATGAAATGACAAATCAATATGTTACTGATACTTATTATCATAACGATATTCAATACAAACCTGTAACTTACAACGGACAAAGAATGATAGTAGTAGACGATTTTGAACTTATCGGACATTAGGAAGGTGATTGTATGAATATTGGAGATATCCAAGCATTATTAAATAATACAAGTACTATTTATACCAAAATAGATGTATTACCTAAAGTTGCTGGTGAAAGTATAATCACCTTGACTAATGAAGATTCAATAAAGTCTTGGACATATAACGATTTTAGAAACGTTGAAAATCAAGGTTTTATTGGACAATTTGTCGCAAGAACTTTAGATGGCGAACTTCAAGATATAAGTGATGATTTCAATATTGAAGATAGAGAAATTGTTTTATATCTAGGAATAAATAGAGAACATGAAAATACATTGGTTACTCAAAGTAATGTAGAAATAACAAATCAAAGTGGAGAATCATTAATAACTGATATTGGTGAATATGAAACTACATATTACAAACTTGGTAATTTCTTTGTTGAAAAACCTAATAGTGATAATGTAAAAGATAGTACGAAATATCAATCTACTGATTATACAATTTTATTTAACCAAGCATTCAATCCTGACTATAAAAGTATAGCATTTCCAAAATCGTTCAACGAACGATTGGACGATGAAGAAAGCGTTACTGCTTTATGGTTAACTCAATATACTTGTGAACAGGTGGGGGTAGAACTTGGTAGTACGAACTTTGATAACAAAGATTTTGTATTAGATAGTAATCAATATGATAGTGATTACACTTGTCGTGACGTAATTAAGTCTATCGCTAAATTAGCATTTACTTGGGCTCGAATTGGTTGGGATAATAAACTTTATCTTGACTTTACTAAACAAACTCAAGTTCTTGATTATAATATTGTTACAAACGATAACTATTATACTTTGAATATACAGAAAGAAGTATATGGGGAAGTAAATAGAGTAGTAACAGGAAGTTCAGTTGTTGTAGGCAATAGTGCCTATGTTGAAGATGCACAAAGCATTGAAGATAACGGTTTAACAGAATTAGATGTATATGATAACCCAATACTTTATACTCAAGAACTTAGAGAACAAGCAATTGTTGCTGGTAATAAATTATTAGGTTTAACATATCAACCTATAGATATGGAAACAACAGGTCATCCTTGGTTATTAGGAAACGAACTTATAAAAGTTGTTGACATGGAAGGTAATAATTTATATACTTACCCATTAGATAGAACAATCACGTTTAATGGTCACATAAAAACCAAGATAAATAGTGTTACAAAAACACAAACACAAACGAGTTTGGCATACCAAGGTGTTGAAAACGAATCAAAACAAGTAAGAAGAAGTAGAGTAGAATTAGATAGACAAAATCAAAAATTCACAGTTGAAATAGAAAATCTAAATAATGAAATGCAAGATGTAACAAGTCAAGTAAGTTCAGTATTAGATACCGACAATACTATTAAAGGTAATCCTATAAGTATCGACGATTGTGGCGAGTTCTTGATTAGAAATATTGCTTTCTATGGAAATCTTGAACAAGATGGAACTCCTACACCTGATAACCCTATTGATATAGATTGTGTTGAAGGCGAACATATATTAAGTGTTAATTCTAAGAATAGATTAAATCTTAATGATGATGTAATAGATATGGACAACGGATGTATAATGACAATAGAAAATAATATTGTAACTATTGAGGGTACTTCTAGTGGTTATAATCAAGTTTCGATGGGAAATACATTTTTACTACCTGCTGGTAAATACACTGTTTCTTATATAATTGAAGGTGAAAGTGACGAAGATGAAAGTATTTCACAATATGATAGTACTTATATAAGATTACGAAATGTTACCGATAATACAACGATAAAAACCTTTTATAAAATAGCCATTGACAAAAACGGAAATTATACATTTGAATCGGACTCAAATTCATATATACAATTTGCTCTTAGCACATCTCGTTATGTTACTTATGCTGATTTTAAAATAAAAATTCAAATTGAAAAAGGAACAGAAGTAACAACATATTCAAACGTCTACACTGAACCTCAAGAATTTGAGTATGATTTAGGTTCATTACAGTTATATAAGATTGGAAATAGTTATGATAACATTTCATATAATTTAACTGACCAAAAATGGTATATTACACGTAAAATAGATAAATTATCTTTGTATGATATATACTCTTATGGCGTTGGACTTGAAATAAAAAGTGATAATCAAAACACTGCGTTTATCAAGTATCCTTTTTATACTTTTTTACAAAGCGATGATGATATTGTTTATTCTGAATATTTACAATATAAAGGAGACCTTAAAACAGAACTTTCAGATGGCTTAGCCGATTTAGCGTTATCGAAAGGTGTTGGTTTATACAAGAGTTATCCAAATTCAACAAATCAATACATAATTATTGTAGTTCCAAATGAAATTGCTACTACAAGTAACATGTTACTTACATGGTTACAAAATAATAATATAACAGCATATTATACAGTAGAACAAGCAACAACAGAAGAAATTCAAGATTACGATTTAGTAGAACAACTTAACGCAATTTTAGAACAAGGTAAACTTTATGAAACAAATATGATAGTTGAGGATGTTGCAAACGATACAGGCACAATAGGAGATATTGAAGTTAATTACTTAACAAACACTACTTTCAATGGCGTATATGCAAGTAGAGCAGAATTAAACATTACTCAAAATAGTATCGAATCAACTGTATCTGAAACATTCACAACTTCAGTACAACCAGTAATTGACTCTGTGGATGCGTTAGGAGAACAACTTCAAAACACCGAAGCCAACTTACAAAGCAATATTGATGATGTAAGTAACTCGTTAGGAAATTACGCTTTAAACTCAAGTTTAGTAACGGTAACAAATACAGTAAGTAATATTCAAACAGCATTAAATCAACAAATACTTGTAAGTAAAGAATTACAAGAAAATGGTGTAACAAAAGTTACAACGACGACAGGATTTACATTTGATGAAAATGGACTTGCTATAACAAAAACGGGAGCAGATACAAAAACAGTTATTGACGAAGATGGTATGACAGTTTACTCTGCAACTGGTTCAAGTGAGACTCCATTATTAAACGTAGATAGCCAAGGTGTTGATACTGAAAATTTACATGTTAGAACATATACACAAATAGGTAACCATTCAAGGTTACAAGACTATGAAGATGGTACTGCTATCTTCTACATAGCATAGGAGGGATATAATGGCATCAGCATCAAGTACAGTTTATGCTCCAGCAAGTAGTAAATACCCTTATGTAATAGGTGTTGACTGGAGCGAAACAAACACTGATACAACAAATAATCAAAGTACAATTTCAATAAGTGGTTATTTATATGGTAAGAACATTAACTATAGTGTTAGTAGTGAAAACACACTAGCCATTTATTGGACAGATAACAATTCACATACAACTCGAGTACAAGTCAATTCAGTTGTTATAAAGAAAAGTACTAAAGGTTCTCGTAACACTGTTTCAGGAACAATAACCGTTCCTCATAAAAGCGATGGAACATTAAGTGGCTATGCCACAGTTGTATTTACAAAAGTTGGTTCAGGTTCTTATGTTCCTCCTACGACTACTGTCAATACAAGTAGTGTAGCATTAACAACAATCCCACGAGGTACAAATGTACCTAGTATTTCAGGATTTGTTGGTATGTCTACAACAATAAACTTAGATAGAAAAAGTAGTGCATTTACGCATAGAATAAGATACACATTTGGTTCATTAAGTAATCAAACAATAGCAACGAATGTAGGTACTAGTTACACATGGACTATGCCTACTTCCTTCTATGCACAAATAGGTGCTACTGCAACTTCAAAAACAGGTACACTTTATGTTGATACTTATAATGGAAGTACATTGATTGAAACTAAGTCAAATACATTTACTGCAAATGTAAATGAAACACTTGCTAAATTAACATTAAATGTATCAAGTATTGTGGATGTTAATAGTGCTACAACTACACTTACAGGAAGTTCCTCAAAGTTTATTGCAAACGCAAGTACATGTAGAATTACTTATAGTATTTCTTCTCCAAGTAATGCAAATATTTCAAGTGTCACAATAAATGGTAATAGTGTATCAACAAGTGCAACAACTTATGATATTACGAAAATTGCGAATAAAAGCATAACAATATCTGCGATAGACTCAAGAGGTTTTCAAACAAATTATGTTTATACAATAAGTGATAGCAATTGGGTTAACTACGTACCAGTCACAATAAACGGTATCTTAGAAAGAACTGACGGTACAAGTGGTAGAGTTGATGTTGAATTTAATGGTAACTACTGGACTGGAAATTTCGGAAATACTTCAAACACTTTAACAGTACAATATCGTTATCAAGTAAGTGGAGGCTCTTGGAGTTCTTGGTTACCTAGTGGGGGTATATCTACAAGTGTTAGTGGTACTACTTATCAACAATCAAGCACTTATAGAGTAAGTGGAATAAACGTAAACAATAACTATGTTTTCCAACTACGAGCAGTCGATAAAATAAACACAAGCGGTGCTATTTATCAAGCAACGATTAATAAAGCAGAACCAGTTGTATGGTGGAATAATGATGACTTCACAGTAAACAATACTCTTAAATATACAAACATGTCACAATCAAGTTTAGAAGATATAAAAAAGAATTTCAAAGAACTTGGTGATGTTTTAGATGTTATTAAGAACTCAAAAATTTATTCTTATAATTATAAGAAAGAGGAAGATGATGACAAACGACATTATGGGTTTGTAATTCCTACAAGTGAAGATTCAAAATTTGAAGTTCCTGAACAAGTTGTTTCAAAAACAGGTGATGGAATAGACCCTTATGCGATGTGTAGTATTTTATGGAGAGCAGTACAAGAACAACAAGAAGAAATAGAAAAATTAAAAGTTGACATACGAACAAAAGTATGATATAATGTAAACGACAATAATGGCGTTTCATACGAAAGGAGATTTTATATATGTCAGTAAAAATAAGCGAATTACCTAGTTTAGAGACACTTGCCGATAACGATATATTAGCTGGTGTTGATACTAGTGAAGATACAACATCAAAAATAACATTAGAAAAAATAAAGAATTATGCGACGGAAGATGTATATGACAAAGAAGAAGTAGACGATACTATTGATGCGTTACAAACCCAAATTGATTCTTTGAGTACAATCTACAATGCGTTTCCTACGGTAAGTGACGAAGGGGAGTCAATGACTTTAGATGACACAGCAGAGGTTACATTTAAGAAGTTAGATTTAAAAGGTAATACAAGTCAAGTACAATATACAGGAAAAAATTTATTTAATGTAGATTTTACAACACGAACTTTAAATGGAATAACTTTCACAAATAATAATGATGGAAGTATTACTTTAAATGGAACATCTACAAATGCAGGTGGGTTTTCGTTAGGGGCAAGACTATCTAATTTAGAAGCAGGAACATATACTATATCTAAAAATATGAGTTCTTCTATAAATGGTGTTTTCCTTATTGCTTATGGTTCTAATGACAGTGGAGTACAAATAGGAAATACTGCAAATGATGCAAGTGCAACTTTTACAACTAATACAAATTATAATGAATATTGGTTATATATATATATTGCAAATAGTGGAATTGCTCTAAATAATTTAAAGTTAGAACCTATGCTTGAAAAAGGAAGTAGTGCTACAAGTTTTGAACCTTATGTAGGTGGAACTGCTTCACCTAATCCATCTTATCCACAACCTATTAATGTAGTAAGTGGAGATAATGAGATTAATATATGTGGAAAGAATTTAATGGAATTTGACAACCCAAATAATCCAAGTAGAAGTGGTTATACATATACAAGTGAAACACCTGAATTGGTAGTTTGCACAAAAAATGGTTCAGGAAATGATTTTTATGCACAATTCATAGCCTATTTAGAAAGTGGGCAAACATATACTTTATCAGTTGAAGATAGCACTAATAGAAATATTTATATGTATAGTGATAAATTATGGGGTACAGGAATAAGTGGTTTAACGAACAAAAATTCAAGAAAAGGCGCACCACTTACATTTACTTCTACATATACAGGAAAAGCAGTTATAGGCTTTTTTGGTGGAGGAAGTCAAACTTTAACGCAACCAATGTTGGTAAAAGGAAATACTGCATCAACAACCTATGAACCATATATAGGAAACTCTTATCCTTTATATTTAGGAGTAGAGAATTTAATTGATACAATAGATATATATAATGGTTTTACAAATGGTGCAGTGGGAGGCACAATAGGTTATACTGCAAGTGCTAACACTATTACTTATAAAAAATGTGCCTATGTAGAAGCAGGACAAGATTATATATTGTATTGGAAACCTAACACACCGAAAGCAACAGGAAATAGAGAAATAAGAATAACGGATAGTAATGATACAATTCTTCAAGTAAAAACATATTCAAACGCAAATAATAATACGAGTACAATAATTACACCAACAACTAGTGGTTGGGTTTATGCCTGTTTAGATGCAAATGCAACTGAAGTAGTAATACAAAAAGGAACAACAATACAATATATAAGCACAACACCAATAGAACTATGCAAAATAGGAACATATCAAGACTATATCTATAAAGATAATGGAAGTTGGTATTTACATAAAGAGATAGGGAAAGTTGTTTTAGATGGTAGTGAAAATTGGTTTTTAAGGACTGATGTTTCACAAGCAAGTGGTTATTATACATTTAGAAATGCCGATTATATAGCAGGAGAGTTTACAACTAATTCTTTTGGTTATTCTAATTATTATGAAGTAGTAACGAGTGGAAATGCCGAAAAAAATAACATTAGATTAGTAAACTCTAATGGTTATGGTACTCAAATTTGTATCAATGGAGATATAGTAAAAACAGAACAAGAATTAAAAACATGGTTAAGTACACATAATACAAGTGTATATTATGCTCTAGCAAATTCTACTAATACTCTAATAGAAGATACTACTCTTATAGAGCAGTTAGAAGAATTGAAGTTGGCTACTTCTTACGAAGGTCAAACTAATATAAATCAAACAAACAATGACAAACCATTCATCTTAGATGTTGAAGCAATTAAAAAATTAAGTTAGGAGGATTAACATGGAATTAACAGTAACAGGTATAATAGCGTTTGTAACATTAATTTTAGGTCAAATAACGAAGAAACTAGGTTGGATAGATAAAAAGTTCATACCTTATCAAAACCTTGTCATTGGACTTATAAGTGGTGTTATTTGCTATTTCGTTGGATTACAAGAGAATATCGCAATCTCAATCTTTACTTGCTTAGTAGCAAGTTATAGTGCAGGTGGTATTTATGATAATCTAACAGCACATAAAGTCAATGAAGAATTTTATGACAACATAGGAGGGGAAGAATAATGGCATATCAAAGAGCTTACTTTCCTATGAAAGTCATAACAATAACAAACGGATATGGAAACGGAACAGGTCATCCATATTCATACGCATTAGATATTGCAGGTAAGGATGGGGGTAAAGATGAAGTGTACGCATTTGCTGATTGCAAGGTTACTAAACTTTATCAACCAAGACTTAAAAATGGGAAGATTGATACTTCTCATTCTCCAGAAGTTTGGTTAACTTCTACTAAACCTGTATTATGCGCAAACGGACATTATGGAATAATGACAATGTCATTAACACATAGCTCTGATGTTTATAACATGAAATTAGGACAAACATTTAAACAAGGTCAAGTAGTATGCCATGAAGGAAATCAAGGTATCTCTTATGGTAATCACATTCACATGGAATTATCAAAAGGTTCAGAAGCAGGTTGGGATATTTTGATTAAGAATGGCAAGAAGTATCACATAAACAAAAACAAAGTTAAACCTGATGAATATCTATTTGCACGTGAAAATGCGGTAGTTAAGCAAGAAACTAAAAAAGGCAAAACATATCATTTCAAAAAGGAAAGTGAAATGACTTATAAAGTTTTTGGAGTTCCTAGTGAACCATTAATTATAAGAAGTAAACCTTATCCTTTAGGTAAAAAGATTGGTGAATTACGTAATGGAGATGAAGTTATTAAGTTTAATAACAACACACAATGTTTAGTCTACCATTACGAACACTTAGGTTACACACCTAAGAAGTATTTAAAGAAAGTATAAAGTAGGGTGGTACAATGCGTTGGTGGGATATCATTTTAGAAATATCGAAGTATATTACTGCAATTGGTGTTGCAGTTGGTGCGGTAGCGAAAGTAATAGATACTACCTTTGACAAGAAATTAAAACCCCTTGCTAATCGTGATAGAATGCAACTTAGATTTGAAATAGTAAGTTTTGCGAGTGAGTTACATAAAGGTATCCCACACACACGTGATGAATACTTGGCTGTATTCGAACTGATTGATGAATACACTGAAATATGCAAACAACTAAACATACAAAACCATGTGTTTGAAGCGGAGTGTCAATACATAAATAAATGTTTTCAACAACTTGATATATTGAATCTTGGAAAAGAGAATTGACATATTAGTAGTTATATGCTAATATGTTTATGAGGAGGAAGGCTATGGAAGAAGACAAGATTGTTATGATACCATACGTTGCTCATGAATCCGCTATGAATAGAATGGAAAGAGCAAATAAACGTTTATGGGTTATCATACTAGTTATGTTCATAGGTATTATGATATATTTCTTGTTACCGACTGAAGTTACAACAAGTGATACTTCACAAGACGTACAAGATGTAGAGAATAGTGAAGTAAATCAAACTATTGGAGATTAATAAATGGCAAGAGCTACGCAAAGACGTAGAACCGTTACCGTAATAAGAAATCATAGAAGAACAAAAGTAGTTAGGTTAAGAGCATCTAAGAAAAGAAGATAATGGCTTCTGCTAGACCTAACTTAAACGAAGATTTACTATCGCTATCTAATTCCGAATGGAGATATATCATAAACGAATATATCAAGAATGAAACTGATAGACAAATAGCAATCGAATACTACTTGAATGGTAAACCACAAATCGATATCGCAATGGAATTTAACTATTCAAGGAGTGCTATTCGAGATAGACTATATAAAATCATAAAGGTAATCGAAAAGAACGCCAAAAAGAAACCATAGAGCAACCACAAGGTTGTTCTTTTTATGTTATTATCTTTATGGTGATAGAGAATGATTAGTAAAAGTGATTATCATAAGTTAAAGAAATATCTCAAAGTGCAATCCAAAGTGCAAATTTTGCACTTTATCGAGGTTGTACAATTAAACGACGAAGAAGCGAAACTTCTTATATCGTGGTATAATGGAGATACTGTTGTTAAAACATGTATGGAAAATTATATCTGCCAAGATACTTACACTAATCATCTTAAAAAGATATTTTCTAAGATATGTAATTACTTCAAGTATGAAAACATTACGTTCTAGTAGGTTTTTAGAACGATAGAGCGGTGTTTTTATGATTCTAGTCTATTTATACACCAAAATAAAAAGAACTCTGTATAGGGTTCTTTTTTATGTTATTTTAAATATTGTTTTTCACACCAACGTTCTTCATCTTTCGAGACCTTACACCATCCTCGTCGGGACTTGTAGATTTGAACTGTATCACCATTATACAATTCTCCAACAACATTTCCTTCTTTGTCAGGCATATCTCTCACCTTCAAAGGTGGTCTTTTTACATTATATACTTTTTTAGTTTTCGGTTTCTTACTGAATAAATAAATCATAAACACCCATTCATTCTCTCCTATCTTGCTGTAGTACCCGTCAGTTTCATAAACTCTAACTGGTGTACCAGCTTTTAGTGTTACTCCCGTCCCTTTTCCAGCAGGCGTTTTCAGAACAGCCAAACCTTTGTCGCCAACGTCACATACGTACTTGACGACGTAATCTGTTTTCATTCAATCGTCTCCTTATTTTTAATTATATCACATATTGAGATAAAAATCAAAAATGGAGGGGGTAGGTGGATTTGAACCACCGATACGAGTGTTGCAGACTCGGGGCTTAGCCACTTGCCGATACCCCCATAAAGGAAGACTAAGAAATCTTCCAAGCACAACGCATTATTTTTCTTCTAGGGTCAAACGTATCGAATACGACACCATTAACAACAGCCGTTATATGACCATTGCTTGTCACAGCATATTTACCGTGGGGGTACTCTTCTGCAAACTCTCCAATGGTTTTAGAATAATGGCATTCTCTTGGGTATCTATCATCTAAATAATCTTCCACGAAATTAACATCATCAATCATATATCCATCTCGATTTGCAATATCACTTAATTCGTCTTGGATTTCTCTCCAACTTCTATTGGTAAGAAGACTTAAAGACCTCAAAACGCAATCATCAATATGTCTACCATGTGGATTTTGATTTACGTATTTGTAACTCATATTATCTCATAGCATTTTGTAATGCTTGACTTAACATTTCTCTTTGTTCTTGAGTATCAGCTTCTTCTTCAAGTACTTTAATGAAATCCTCTAATGCCTTTACCATATAATGATATGATTTGTCGGTTTCTTGACTAGCACCGTATCTTTCTCTACCTTCCATATATCTTCCATAATCTTCGTACATTTCGTCTAAATAATCATGTCCTCTATATCTTCCACGAGAATCTCTACGTCTTGCTCCGTAATTATCTCTACCATATTCATCTCTACCATAGTCTCCACGACCATAATTTCCGTAAGAACCACGTCCATAATTTCCGTACATATCTTCTTCACCTTCTTCCATTTTGTAACACCAATATTCTTCATTGGCTATATCTTTATGTATATCAATCAAAGCACCTAATGCTTCATAATTGCTACCTGTGATTTGACCTTGGCTTTCTTCTAGTAAGTCTTTAATCTTATCTTCAGTAGCATGTTTTAAATCTTTGTAAATTGTTTTAGTCATTCATTCACTCCCTTTCTTTTAAGAGTTTTAATATTTCTTCTTGATTTTTAATAATCGTTTCGAAATATTGTGTATCTTGTTTTTGTAGTTCTTGCATTAAATCAGTATTATTAAAATCTTGAAATAAGATTTGTAGACTAAGTGCCTGTAACACCAACGATAGATTATCTACCATGTTGTTTTTCATTAGCTATTTATTCTTGAAATACTAAATGTTGCATTAGTTATAATTGCTTGTGTTGTTGATATTGGTGTTGTAGGTGTAGTTGGTGTAGGTACACTTGGTACACTTTGAACACTTATATTAGTAGTTCCACGAGGGCATACTCTAATCTTCTTATCGAATGCTACTGTCTCATAATCATCAGCAGTTGCAATTGTTACAGCTCTAATTGTGTCTGGAATAATGACACCATCTTGGAATAATGCTACTGCAACAACACCTGCTGTAGCAGAACTAACTGAAGCACTAAATTCTACATCGTAGTACCCTGTATATCCATTTCCAAATATTTTAAAGTTAGGATTACCATTTGAGTAATCTAACCAACCACAACAAGAAGCACATCTTGTTCTAATGTCAGTTTCATCAAAAGTTATTGGACTTGCATTACTTGGTAATGCTAATGGTTCATTTATAATTGTTTCTATCACTTATATCATTCCTTTCTATATAAAATAAAAGAGAATAGAACTATGCCTATTCTCTATAAGATTTTCACCAGTAAATACTCTTTTATGGTATTTTGTGGTGAAAATAAAGCAAGTTCTCGTAATCGAGCATGTAGTAATCTACGCTATGCTATTAAATAAATTGACTTGTTGTGTTGAATCCACTACAACCACATCCGTTGTTGCAAGTGAATATAGGTGTTCTACCATAAACTGGAGTTGTTGGTACAGGGCAAGTATTTAGACGATTGTATAAAGCGTCAACTTCATTTGCGAAGCCTTGTGAAATAAATGCGTTTTGAGCTATTTGACTTGCTTGTAAATCTTTCATAGACAATTGTCTTTCAAGGTCTGCAATCTTTTCATTCTTAGCATCAATCTTATCTTGACATAATTGGTCTAAGATACGTTGTACACTAGCAGTTTGGTTAGCAAGAATATCTCTTACACCTTCGTTTAGAGCTTGTCTATCTGCACAGTTTTCAGATAAGATAGTAGCAGTTAAATTTGCTTGTCCTAAACGGTTTTCAGCACTAGCATCACATAATGCACTCGTTATACCATTAAATCCTTGAAGTGTAGCAATTTGGTTACTAAATGCTTGTTGCATGTTAGCCATTTGTCTAGCGTTAGCACTTGTTTCAGCATTAGCAAATCCTGTACTTACTGTTTGATTCATATCAGCACAGCAGTTACATAATTGGTTAGACAATCCATAGATACCGTCTCTAACACCTTCGATTTGATTGCTTAAATGTAGAGTGTCGAATCCGTTGTTTGTGTTAGTCATAATTTCTTTTTGACCATTGCTTAACCAAGCATATTCGTTACCGAATCCACCAAATCCACCGTTTCCGAATCCACCATTACCAAATCCACCGAATAAAGCTAGGATGATGATAATCCAGATTGCATCTCCCCAAGCACCGTTGCCAAATCCACCATTTCCGTTACCATACATCATAGGGTAAACAGGATAAGGGTAAGAGCCATTATTAGCACCAGCCAATTCAACAATAGGTTGTACACTGTTTGAATTTCCGTTCATTTTCTTCTTCCTTTCTATAATATTTTTAAATCTTTTGACTTAATATTCAAAATGTGTTATAATGAATATGACGAGATAAGCAAGAAGATTTATATAAGCATTAGAGATACTTATCTCGTCAATAAATAACTCTAGTGCTTGTATAAGTCTTTTTGTTTACTCGAATAAGGAGTGATTTTATGCAAGAAATATGGAAACCTTTAGTAAATTGGGAGGGTATATATGAAGTTAGTAATATGGGAAATGTAAGAAGTATAGATAGGTATGTTATTCAACGAAACTATAAAAGATTTTGCAAAGGACAAAACATTAAAGTCACAAAACATAAAACTGGTTATGGTATAGTTACATTAAGAAATAGTGGTATACAAAAAGTTTCTAAAGTACATCAACTTATTATGAATACATTTAACCCTAATAATACAGGAAAAAAATTAGAAATAAACCATATAGATGGAAACACAATGAACAATAGATTGGATAATCTTGAATGGTGTACCCATCAAGAAAACCTACAACACGCATCTGACCATAGACTTCTTTCTATTTACAAACCAATAAATCAATATGACTTAGAAGGTAACTTCATAAAAAGATGGGACAGTATGAAAGAGGCTAGAGAATATTATAAATTTGGTATAAATTCTCTTAGAAATGCTTGTAAAAGAAAATCAGGTATTCACAAAGGTTTTATATGGAGATATGCTGATAAATAGCATATCTCTTTTATTTTCCTTGTAATTTTTCTATGACATCATCACCGATACCAAATTGTCTTGCTTTATCAAACAAAGCATTCATCTGTTCTGGTTTATAACCTTTAGTTATCTCTTTGAATATCTCTTGGGGATTACTTTGATTTGCTCTTGCTTGTTCGAGAAACTGGAACACTTGCGGGTTCTTCGCTTTCATTTGGTTCATCAACATTTGTAACAATTGGTTTTGCATTATCTTTCATCTCCTTTATAGTTTTATTCATTTCATCGAGTTGCATTTTTAAATTCTCAATCATTAAATCTTTTTCATCTTTTGGAACTATTTCATTTAGTTCATAAGTCTTAATTTCGTTTTTGTTATTCTTAATCCATAACACACTCATATCTTTACTAAAGAATGGCGTGTCACCAAACACTATTTCTTTTGCAACATCATCCATTGTGTTCACGTAACGCATTGTACCTTGAGTGGTAGGGGCTAGTTGAAAAGTTTGGTTAATACTTGGTTGTTGTTGTGGACTAGGTTGTTGAGTTATTTGATTTCGCATCTGCTCTAATCTATTTATTTGTTCATTTATCATATTTATGTTATCTTGTCTGGTTGGTTGTTGAGCGAAATAACCATTATACATTTTTAATCATCTCCTCTATAATCGTTTCAAATAAATCGTCTCCTAATTCAAGACAATAAAAAACGGAGAGACTATAAATGTAAGAATAAATCTCGTCACTCATAATCTCTCCTCCTATCAGAAAACTCATTTCTCTGTTTTCTAATGGCATTATATATCTAAATTGTTATTTAAAAACACGAAAAAAGTCGGTAAAAAACCGACTTATTGGAGATAATAAAATTATCTCAGAAAAACAAAAAGAATGAAAACCAGTGCTTTATAAGCACCATTGAAACCACATATCACCAGCCATGGGAAGATACTTCGTACCCTGCAATAGGGTTTTCTATATTAGTCGACTAATACAACCCTTCTAGGTGTCAGCTACGACATATTATCTGGGTTTCATCGCTAGCAACACGATTACTTATTTGACAATATGTGGTTCAATGCTACCTATAAAGGCAACATATTATTTCCTTATGCAATAACCTTGGATATCCATTACGATACCTTACATAAGATTACTACTAATAATTTAGCGTATGAAGGTCATAACCAACTTGAAACCCCGTTCGCTCAAGTGAACAATCAGTACTCTTATAAGTACCACAAAGCATATCAGTGCAACCAAGCAAAGAATACATCAACTCGCGTTATTGCACTCTTACAGGTTTATAGTATTGTGCATTGCTCGGCGTAAACAATATGCTTTACGCTACCTATAAAGGTAACAAGAAAGACATAAAAATAAATGAAAAGGTGTTTAATAACACCCTATAGCACTGAATGAAGGTAGAGTGCCCTTCCTCTCTAAATTTCAGTGCTTTAGGTTGCCATTAAGCAACCAATATATCTAAAGACCTGCTAGAATAGAACTTCTAGGGTTCTCAGTTTGGGTTGGTGTCGTGCTAGCACTTTCTTCTTTAACACCACCCAATATTTTAGTGACATTCGCGAATGTAGCAAATGTTCCGTCTTCTCGTGGTTGAGTTCCTTTGTTATGTGTAACTTCAACTTTTAGTTTTTTACCTTCAAGTTGTTTACATAATTCAGCAACGCCCATTTCTTCTCCGTCCTTAGCATCCAACACTGCTTCAGCAATTCTTGATATCTTCCATAAAGCTCTATCTAGGTTAATCTTTTCTAAAAGGTTAACGCCTTTCTCATCTGTATAAGTAACTTTAACATCAGTTGGATTACCACTTGGGCTTGGTTCTACTTTTGTTAGTGTAACAACCTTTTCTCCTTCTTCCATTAAAGTATAAGTTCTGTTTAAATTAAATTTTATTGTTTTCATTACTCTTCCTCTTCTTTCATATCTTTTGTTAAAGTATAACTTGTCTCCTCAATTGTATATTCATTATACACCTTTGGATTTTCTTTTTCAAGTCTTTTCTCATCAAATTTTATTTTTTTCTTTTCACTTAGTTTATATTTTCCGCTTTTACTTAGTTGTTGTTCTATCATTGTTTGTTTAATACTTGCTTCAAGAGTTTTTAATAAATCTTGTTTTGCTTTAAGACCGCTAGATACTTCCAATTCCTTAATCTCTTTAGCAAGTTTGATAGCTTCTTCACATACATCTATAAGTTCATTATCTTCACAAGGTTTACTTGCTCTAATAATATCAAGATAATCTTTATCTTGTTTTTCATCGAACTCAGGACTTATACCTGTTTCGATATATTTTTTCCACCATTCGTTGGCGTATTCCATACACTCTTCGATGTTAAAATACTTACCATTGATTGGTATTACAATGTCAGATAATTTTTTAACTACGATAATAGTATTATCATCAGTTACTTTATAATTTTCTGGTTTAGCATAATCAATATCTTGTGGGAATGTACACACGAACACAATTCTGTCTAAACCTTTTAAATAAGAATATAAAGCACCTTGTAATAAATATTCGACTGGTACACTATTGTTAGCCCATTTTTCTGGGTGTGAACTTGTTTTGCATTCGACAATACTTGCGATTGTTTTCATGTCATTACGAGTTGCTACAGCATCGATAACACCACCGAATACGTTTGATTCATCTTTGAAGTTGTTATATCTATAATCATCAAAAATGTTTCCATAGTATTCTTCAATACTCATTACATTTGGATATCTTTGCGCAACATATTCAATAAGTTTTGGTTCTACTGCTTTTCCAAATAAAGTATATTTAGTATCTTCGAATGGAGCTTTAACAAGTTTAGTTATTTCGCACCATGCTTTGAATGGAGTAGACCATTCATCAATACCTAAGACTGTTGCAAGTCTATGACCTGTAATTCTTAGTCTTTGTTTTGGTATCTTTTCTAAAACAATACCATTTCGTTTTTCGTTATAATTCCATTCCATTATGCACCTAATCCTAAATCAACGTATGTATTTTCAATCTTAACTCTTATTGCATCTATTTCAGCAGTTTGTAATAAACCTTTTTGTAACATGTCTAATACTTCTGCTCCATATTTATCGTCTTTCTTTGCCTCTCTAATTTCCATTATCATGTCAGCGATTTTATCTACATCGTCTTTATCACTTGTTTCATGTTGTTCAGTTGCAACAACTTCTTTTTTAACTTCTTCTTTTACTACTGGTGGAACATAAGCTGGAGTTTTAACTTCTTTGCTTTCGCTAACCTCGGTAGGGGTATCTATTTCTTCATCCCAATCGAATTTTTCTTTTGGTGTAAAGTTAAATTTAAACCAATTTCTAAATGCTAATGTTTCAGCACTACTTAATGCTTTATCTATAGCATCACTACCACCACCAAGAATACTATATCTTTTTTCACAACCAGTATCAAGGTCAGTAAATGTTGCGATGCAACGAACTTCACATAAATGTCTTGGTAATCCAACACTTGGTTTTACGATTTCTCTTTCGTATCTAATTTCTTCAACTGGTTCGAATGAAAAATCTAAACCTAGTTGAGGACACGTTTGTTGAATGAAATCATAGAATTGTCCAATACTTGAATATTCTCCGCCACCAAGTTTGTCATCCATTGCTTTGTCTAATACAAATTCATGTTCTCTTACTTTTTTTCTAAATTCATTAATCTTTTTTAATAATTTTACATATTCGTTTTCCATTTTTGTTTCTCCTTCTTTTTCATTTTTTTCTAATTCTTCAATTTTCTTTTTCAATTCTTCATTTTCTGCTATTAGTTCATCTTTTTTCATTAATTTTTTCCTTCCTTTTAATATTTGTTTTCCTGTTCCTAAGAAATCTTCAACTCTCTGTTGTGCTACTTCAATATACCATTTTTTATTGATTAAGTCAATAGTAAGTTCGTTAGCATTATCAACAATGGGGTTCGGTGGACAGTTAGCTAAACTATCACGTCTACCGTCAGATTTGCATTTAATTATCGTTCCGCTAGGTTTTAAACCAGCATAGATACGATTATTTCTTTGTAATTCTATATCTCCATTTGGTGATTCTTGAACACACTTTTCGTATGTACCACCAAGGTGTGATATCATTTGAAATCTAAATATATCGTTGCAATTATTAATTGTTTCTTCTACTGGTATATCTAGTAATAATCTTTTTAATAACGCTTCACCAACAATAGTTAAACTATTACATTTGATTGCATCGGTGAAACTTGTTTCCCATTGGTTAGTATCTTTATTCCATGTAAGTTTTAAGTTTTTATTAATGGAATCACATTCGAAGTTAGTTCCTTTATAGTTGATTGCGTAATCGTTATCTCCAGTTTGAACTAGTTCACAATAATTGTTTACGTTTTGCATTACAATACGAACTATATTATCTTCTTCCATTTCAAGACCTGTTAGTTTTTCTAAGTCGTGAATAATATTATCTGCTTGCTCTTTATATTCTTTATCAACTTCGTACATAACAGCATCAGTATTTGCAGATACCATTTCAAGTGTTGGCACTTGTTTTAAATTATGTATCAATTGCAATACAATTAATTGACCTGTAGTACAAATTGAGAACCCTTGCAAGTTGTCATATAATGCGTTAAACTTTGCTCTTAATCCACCCGTATAAGCATTTAATGGTAGTTTTAAACCAATATTTACTTCCTTATTAGTTAATCCTAATGGATTAAGGAAATCGTCACTTAAACCGCCTTTTTTTGCTGTCATACGAGTACTTAATATATTAACGTAAGCATCTTTATCTTCTTGGTTTCTACTAGAGTAACCGAACAATCTAACTAGGTTAGGATACAAACTTGTGAAATCCCAGTTAACTAATATACGTTTAGATTTGTTTCTATCATAGAAGTACACACCTTCTTTTTTAAACGCATGTCCCCCTCCAACACCAAGTTGGAAAAGTATATCACCATAATCTATCTCTGGTGCTGGTGGATTATATTCCAAATCATTATGTGCTATTAAGTCATCGAAGTAATCTAATGCTTCTTTTGGGATTTTAGATTTATCTATACAACTTGGATATGTATAAATGAAATTGTCTTTATGTTCTTTTCTTTTTGCTTTAAGTAATATTGCTGTAAGGTTTGCATTTGTTTGTGACAAAGCAAACACAGGTTGCATTTTACCGAACTTGGCGATGATGAATTTTGATTTATACCCATTCGATAGTTTATCGAATACTGGAAACAATGCTTCAACATCTTTAGTACAATAATACAAAACATCTTCGTATTGTTCTTTAGTCCACTTTGTCGGTAAATCAAAAGGCACAGCACTTTCTGTAATTGGTAATCTTAAATTACCTTCACATTCTTTTAGGGATTTACGGGGATTTATCTCATTGAATAAATCCCACATTGTAGGTAACTCTACATAACCTACATCAATATCCCAACCATTACCACCACCGATAATGTAATCATTGACATCCTTTAATTCTTCAGGGTTCATTCCCGAAATCCAACATCGTAAGATATGTTTATCGTAATTGTTACAGTTGTAACCCATTAAGATTGGTTGCGTTTTATCTAACCATTCTTGAATATCATTACCACTACAATTATGAAATACTTGTCTTTCTTTCGTTGTATAGTTTATAAATACAAATAAACTATCATGCGCAAATATTTCAGCATCGAATCCCCAAAGGTCTTTCAATAAATCATCAAATGTCATTATTTTTCTTTCCTATATGTTCTACCTTTTACAGCTTTGATTGTTCCAACTTTACCTTCAGCAAATAATTGTCCTTTACCTTGTTGCGAAAAGAACACACTACCACGATTTTTATATTTCTCGTCGTAATATCTTTGTTTTTGTTTATAGTTTTCAAACTTAGGTTCATAAGTTGCTTCTTTAACTTCTTCTTTCACAAATATCATATCCTTCTTTCTTATATATTTTTTTACGTTCTCTAAGAAACTTGTCTAACTTTCCAACATCATCTACTAAATCATATACATAAGCAATTTCTTTATTAGGATAAGGTCTTTGAATTCTACCTATACTTTGTACGACTATTCGTAAGTCTTTAACTGGTGTTACCATTACCAAGTTTTCTAAAATAGGAGCATTAAATCCTTCTGCTATTAATTTATAACTGGCAAATAGATATTTAATCTCACCATTTCGTACCCTATTAAGACCTTCTTCTCTTATACTTTTCTTTGTTTTACCGTCGACAAAGAATGCTTCATCACCAAAATGCTCGGCTAATTGTTTTAGTTGTTCAGTTCTATCACCAACTATGATTGTTGAACCTTTTATCTCTCTTTTGAGTAAATCATAAATCATAGCGTTTCTCGAGGTGTCTTCTGATATGCTTGTTATTAACTTTGAAAAATTAACAGTTTGTGTTTTCAAATCAAACACGTCTTTACCACGTATAGTATATGGTGTTTTAATTAAATGTATTTGTGCTGGTATTTGAAATTGCTTTGCAGGAACAGATATTACTTTTTCACCAAGATAATACCCGTTAAATAAATCTCCTTCTTTTTTCATTTCATACAACACGTTGCCAAGTATTTTTGGTATTGTTACATGAAGACCATTTGCCGTATGTAATGTTGCTGTAAGACCTATCTTATAACGACAAGCGAAGTAATTAACACATTGTTGAAATTGCATTACTGTTTCAGCACTTACAGAGCAGTGGTGAACTTCATCTGCTATTAACATACCAAACACGTCTTGTTTTATTTCTCCACGATTGATTATATTAACTAACGTTTGAACTGTTGCAAAGACAATATCACCTGAATAATCACACTTGCCTTCTGTTATGGTACTAGTTTTACAAGTCATATTATTTTCGCATTCTGTTTTCGCTTGATTAAGCAAATCTTTTGTATGAGTTAACCATATACATTTTTGTTTTAAATGATGTACACATTCAAGAGCGGTTATTGTTTTTCCCGTACCAGCAGGAAGTATAAATAAACCATTATAATTTTCTTGAATTGCTTTTAAACATGGTTGTTGATAATCTCGAAGTTTTATAGAGGATTCTATCTTTATTGGTTTTGTTATAGTGTAATCACTATAATCTTCACGGTGGGGGTGTATCTCCCAAATATCGTTAAAGCAACCTAGAGGTAAATATATATCACCATTATAATAATCATATAGCTTTATCTCCTTTGGTGTACCATAAACATAGAACCCCATATTTTTCTTCTTTTGATAGTCTGGATTGTTGTATGTTAAACTATTTCTACAATATTTTATTACAGCTTCGTTTGGTTCATGTATATGAATTACATTCGAAATTGTAATCTTCATTAATTGCTTTCTTTCTTAGGTCTTCCACGATGTTTTATTTCTTCGCATTTGCATTCTTCACAACAAGCGTCTCCTATAGCTTCTGGTGTATATGGAGTAAGTTTTCCATTCTCGTCTACAACACCGTATGCTTTTAATATTTTCATTACTTGGTCATGTGAATCTGTTTCAACAGGTGGCATTAAACAAAAATGAGCGTTTAATTCTTCAATATTTTCTTCTAGTTGGTGTAATTCGTTTTGTCTCTTAGTTTCAATTTCATGTTCTTTTTCAGTTTCATCATGCACAAAATAAGCAGGTAATGCTAACATTGATTTTATTTCTTCATTGTCACAACAAGCAAAGTCTTCATCTTCTTCAAGATAAGAGCCATTATGTTTGTTATACACGTTGTATTTTTCAATTAATTTTTGTAAATCTTTTAAAAACTTATCTAAAATAGCATTGTATTCTTTTTCTACTACATCATTTTCTCTTTCTTCTTTTACTAATTTATCATAGTACATGTTTATATTTTTGATACTTTTTTTATTGTATAATTTTAATAAATCCATATTAATTCCTTCTTTCTCTTCTAATTTTTTAGTATTCATTATATCGTTAACACAATAATTTAACGCATCTGCTGAGTCATCGCTTAACCACATTGGATAAGGATGAACAATACCTGTTTCATTTTCAACTACGTTGCATTTTCCAAACTTAGGTGGTGGACTCATAATTATTTGAGCATTGTCAAATAGATTTTTACCACAAGTTTCGTATGGTTCATAAGGAGTTGGGGTTTGTGCGTGTAAACCGCCGAATCCTTCGAATGAAAGGAAGTCTGGTCTATCACGTTCAGCATCACAACATAGTTCAATGCTTTCTCCTGTGATTTTAGTATACTTCTTTCTATCGTTGCTATAAATAAATAATTCGTTATCGTTAATTTCTATATTGCTACTTAACTTTGTATTCACATTGTCACCTCCACACAATCTTCTTTTGTTATATACCCTTTTTCGTTAAGAATCTTTCTAGCTTCAAACCAATCAATTAAGAATTTTCCTGTTTTATCTGATTTAACGAATATTATAATATTTATGCCATTCGCCACAAAGTTATCCAACTCATCACGTTTATGTTTTAAACCACTGCTTTCATAATAAAGTTTATCTCCTGTAATATGCTTACATTCAATACATACCGCTTTATTATATTTAAGAGCAATAATATCACAAACAGTTCCGTCAATGTCTGTTGGCAACTTTATAGTGCAAAAACCATATTTTTTATAATACTCCATTACTTCTTCTTCCCAAGTTTTTCCTACTTGATATTGTTTTAAACCCACTAGAATACCTACTTTCTTATCTCTTATTTGTTACAACTCTATTATATTCGTAACATAATTCAGGGTCGATACCTAAGTTAGTTACTAGAATAGAAATTGTTCTTGGTCTTAGCTCTCTTCTTTTGCTTTCAAACTTTGTGAAATCTGTAAACCAAAAGTGAGATAAACCATACTTGCTGGCAAATTCTCTTTTAGAGCATTTTTCAGCATAGAATTTTTTCATCAGTTCTTTATATAATTCTGTTTCCAATTCTTTTACCTCCCTTTCTATGATTTGACATAAATCAATTTTCATAGTATAATGTTATAGTGTTGATACTCCAATTCCTTCAGCACTCCGACACTTTATGTGTCGGTTTTTTAATGTATCAACTTGTATGACTTATAATGTAATCCTATTAGATTGTTGTATTTCCAAATATCTTCAATAGTAAATATGTAATCAGTATTCTTCTTACCATGTTTTCTTATGAAATTGTTACGAACTCTTCTATCATCACAAACATATAATTCATGTTTATCATGTGGATTTAAACCGATTTCTAATATTCTAATTAACATTGCATAATCAAAGTCCCTCATCTTCGTCCTCCTCTCCTATCCAAAGATAGATGCACTTACGTCTATCTTTTTTGAATGCTTTTCTTATCTTGTATTTAACATTTCTTGCGGGTAGGGGTGGGTCACAAATATTTTCATTGAAGTCGTTTGCCAACAATGTTATTTCTTCTTCAGTTAATCTTGTTTTGAAATAAAGATTATTGATGTATGCAAACAACGACTCGTCTCTATTACCTTCCTCTACTTTTTCAGGTTTAACATATTCTTTCTTTTCAGTTTTCTCAGGTTTAATCAAATTCTTTTGATTTATAATAAATTCCTTTAATTTTTCTGGCATCGGGCTTATCGGTTTATCACTTAATTGATACTCGATTCCATTTATTGAACTAGGGTTTACCAATATATAACCGTCAGAACGAATGTCAATACCTTGGTAATCTTTAAAACTATTAGATGTGTTTGCAACTTTCTTTAAATCGTCATCACTCTTAAATATTAGATGCAATCCACCGCTTGGTGTCTTTTGACTTAACGTAGAAACTTCTTCAATCCCTAAGTCATTAAATAACCTTTTCGCACTTTCCAATCCATTTATATTATGCGTGTCTATGTCTAACACAAACAAATCATTTGGTGTACAAGGTAACCCCCAGTTACAGTTTGGTGCGTTTTCAATCCAATATATTATTTGTAAAGATGAATAAGAACAATCGTTTTGCCAGTTCTCAATTAATGGCGTCTTTCCATTTTCAACAACTGGAAACACTTTTAACTTATTGTCTATAAATCTTTTTTTAAGTGTTTGAAATACACCCATACTATTTCACCCTATCTTTATATCTTTTCAAAATAGCATATACTGTAACTAGTTTCATATTAAGAGTATCGCAAATAGTTTTTACTGGTATACCACTATTACGACGGTCTATAATATAATCAATAGTTTTCGCATCAACATTTGCTTTTCTACCACGACCACGTTTACTTGGTGTTTTTATAGTTGCTTTCGTATCACTTAATAATGCGTTTACTTCTTCTTCAGATAATATTCTAAAATTCCAATCATTATCTAAACTTTTAAGCGTTCTTGCTAATGCCTCTTTTAAGAATACTCTACTATTTCTGTTAAATACTTTTCCTTTGTGTTCGTTCCATACAGACGAAATTGTAAATATATTATGCCAATTTTTACGGTCATTTCGAGTAGCTTCTAATCGTCTACCAATACTTATAAGTTGATTATCTGTTAATTCGTAATCTTCTAAAATATGTAAATAATCTTGTTGTTCGCTATCGAATTTACTGGTTTCGTTTGGCATTTTGTTTTTGATGAAGTCATCGATTTCATCGAACAATTTATCCGCCTCATCAAAAGCATTCATACAGGTTTGTAACTTTGCGACAAATTCGTTTTGCATTTGTCTATTTTTAGTTTCTTTTTTTGTCATTCTTTTTCTCTCCTTCATAATTCAATATTATCATATCTAAATGTGTATGTCAACACTTATTTATCATTTTTCGTAATATTTTTCTATTTTTCTTTTTTCTGTTCTATCCATTTTATATAGCAATCGGTCATAAACTTCTTGAGGCTCTATTTCATAAGCATACATGATTTGGAAAAGAATAAATATATTATCTGCTAATTCGTCAACGATGTTTCTCACGTCACCAATTCCTTTATCAAATTTAACAAGTTCTTCTATAAGTTCTTGATGTTCTTCACCAAGTTTTCTACGTTGACAACCTTCACGCATACCTTCAAAATAGTTGTATATATCTAAAAAACGGTGGGGGTCTATTTTTTCAAACATACCTTATCCCCCTTACTTTCAAAGCAATTAACAATAATACTCCAAAATATTAATTTACCTATCATTTTTAACAACACAAGTGTTAAATACCAACCATTTAAAATCCCTAACTCTGCTCCTATAAGCATAAATAAAATCATATCTATCATGTCAATCTCTCCTATTCATCTTTGTATAATAAAACTTTTATAAGACTTCTATTAGCTTTGTTTTGCGTTTTGTTCAACAAGAAATCTGTTATTTCATCATCGCAATCGAATATATCACCTTCATATATAGTGCCTTCTTTATTGCCACTCGCATTATATCTTACTAAATCTTTTAAGTCTTTAAAACGACTATAAGTAAATGTTTCTAACGCTTGCACTGTATTGTATTCGCTTGAATGTTTATATTCTTTTTTTCCTTTTATTAATTCATTTTCCCATTTATCTTTTGGTGGTTCGTATGTGAATTTAAGTTCTTTGTCGTATATTTTATTAACGTCAACATGTTCCATTTCAAAATCACATATCCAACCGTTCTTATCATTTTCTACTCCTAATTCTTTAAAAACAGGACAATCCGTTACGATAACTGGAGTACCAATAGTAAGAGCTTCTACAACACTGTAGCAAAAACTTTCGTCATCAGATAACTGGACTAAATAATCCGCATTAGCAATATAATCTAGTATATCTAATTTAGGTTGCATGTATACAATATTAGGATTCTTTATTGTGTCAACATCATTTGTGAATATTGTCCATAAATATGGTATACGTTCTTTATCAAATAATTCTGCAAGTTTCTTCATTCTATCTTTTCCTTTTTCTTTTGTTAACCTTGTAGCACTAATTAAATTTAATACTTTTCTTGGTTTTTCTAAACACAAAGGGTTATAAATTAGTTCGCAGTCCTTACCCGTTATTTCTTTAAAACTATCGCAACATAATTGACTAACACCAATAAATTTAGTTATCTTTGGATGTATATTCCATTTACCTAATGCTTTAACATCTCTATGAATAATTTCGATATATTCTTCTGCTTGAATGTTATCTATTATATCTTTAGTGTAGTTAAAGAATGCTTTTTTGCATTTTATCTTTTCACCCTTATATTGTTTAACAAAACAGAACTTTTGTAATCTTTTGACTTGTCTTATATCACCTGTTTTATAAAACACTGTAATGTCATAATCACAATACTTCTTTGCTAAGTAGTGGAAAAATGTTTCAACACCACCAATAGAATTTATGTTGTTAAAGTAAAATACATTGTTATATTCTGTCATTGTATATACTTCCCTTCTTTAATATTATTCAAAACGACTTCTAATCTCCATTTACGATGATTTTCACAATCTTCGTTTTTACAAGTGAAATCCATTAAATCAGCACAATATCTATACATTGATGATTGCCATTTATTATTTTGTAAGTGCCAATTTTGTTCAATACTACACGAATTAGAATTATTTCTATTGTACATAACACATAACTCATTAAAAGGAATAACTTCTTTTATATTATCACATTGTTTAATATGTTGTACCACATCTTCCATTAATGTGTTTTCAGGAAATAATGGAACTAATTCACGTTTAACACATTTAGTCCAACACGCAACATAACAAGAGTCAACTAAAGATTTTATATTATCATCATTTAGCCAAACTTCTAATGTTTTATCTCCTTCATATTGTATTTTAAAAGGTAATCTTATACAATCAGGTTCATTATTTGATATTATAAAATCATTTAGATTTTTAAGAAAATCGCAACTAATAAACCAATCATCACTATCTAAGAATAAAATATAATCACCAGTTGCTAAACTAAGACCCATATTTCTTGCTCCACCATTAAAAGCCTTTTCTTTAGCTTGAAACAATATAACAGGATATTTCTCTATAATTTCTACTGAATTGTCAGTGCTACAATCGTCTATAACTATTACTTGATAATTTTTATATGTTTGTTTCATAATAGAGTCAAGACATCTATCTATCCATTCTGCATTATTATAATTAGGTATTACAATACTAAATCTCATTTAACTTTCTCCTTTAACCATTGTTTACATTCTCTTTTTGTTTTTGCTTTAAACATTTCGAACTTCACGTTCCTGTGCACTTCCCATACAACCCACATCTTATAAATAGGGTCTTTTAAAATTTCATATTCATTCTTCATATTTTGCTTTCTCTTCTTTCTTTTTGTTATTATGCAATCTATTGCCTTTGCAGTACTCACATTCCCAACTATGTCTTCTACCACCATGGTTTCTGCAATGGTCATCAACTGCTTTAGCACCTCTATAAGGTTTTCTTTTCTCCTTTTTATACTTTATAGCTTTCTCAAGACCCATTCTCCTTCATGTCTCCTTTGTCTAATGCTAGCATTAGATTGTTGAAGAATTGGAACTTTTTAAATTCCTTATCTTCAGACTCTCTTATCTTCATCGCTTCTTTGTATGTACAATCTATTGCTAAACTGGATAGTTGTTTATATCTAAACTTACTTTCTTTTTGTCTTCTATGAACAACTTTTCTTACATTTTCCATTAGTACCAGCCTTTCTGTTGACTATGAGCCCACGCACTACTTGGTGAGCCATATCTATTTTTGATATACTTCAAACCCCAACGGATTTGTGTTTTACCATTTGTTTTGTAATCAGAACCTTCGCTTGCCATTTTTTTGCACGGTAGAGATTGAGGTATACCACAAGCTCCACTTTTCTTATTAACGGCGTTTGGATTCCAACCCGATTCTCTATTCCATAACTTGATTAAATATTCATAATCATATTCACTCCAGCCATAACTTATTACTAAATCATGCGCATATTGTTGAAGTTCGCTCTTGTTGTAACTAACTTTTGGAGTACTTTTTACCACTTTTTTCTTTGTAGTAATCTTTTTCGTGGTCTTTGACGGAGATTTCTCCGCTTTTTTCGTATTTTTTTCCTTCGTTGTTGTTTTCTTAGTAGTCTCTTTCTTTTTTTCAGTTGTCGCCTTTTCTTCGACAACTTCTTTTATTGGTATCTCATTCGCTTTTGTTTTTACTTTTAATCCTGTTAACTTTTCAAACTCAACAGTGTCAAAGTTTTGAAATGCTTTTATCTGTTCATTAGTTCTTTTGTCAACAGTTCTATAACCAAAATACCCTAGTATTAATATAACAAAAATTAACACCCCTGCTATTATTGGCTTTTTCATTTTAATTTTTTCTCTCCTTCATTTTTAATTCTTTTTAGTCGTATCTCTTCTGTTGCTTGTTTCAAATTTTCTAAAATCTTTTTCATTTCTTGTATTTCTTCTATGGTATATTTTTTATAATCTTTTTCACCTAAAATTTTAATTAACAATTCGTACATATAATTACCTCATAATGAGTACTATTATAATCGCAACTATCGCTACTATAAAACCAATCCAAGTAGGGGCTAAAACCCACCACCAAGACCAATTAATAATTTTACATAATTTTAATACAATGAATACTATCTGCAATGCTTCAACAAAATTTAATCCACGACTGCTTTTATTTTCCATCGCTTAATTCCTCCTTCAATTTACAATCATTAATAAGTTCTATAATTCTCGCTTTACTCCAAGCACCTTTACTATTTTTAACATCGTTAATCAAAGAGTTTTTAAAAGACTTTATTTTCTTTTCACTTTCTTTTTCTATCTCTTTATTCATATCTGCTATTTTAATTTCATACTCTCTATATTGAACTTTTAAATTATTTCTTTCTTCGCAAACTTCTTGGTGTTGTTCTTTTAATTTCTCTTTATCATCACGAAGGTCTTTTATTTCTCTGTCTTTGTCATCTAATCTCTTTTTGTATTCATCCAACGTAACCAAAGCTAAATCATACTTTTGCTTTACTGAATCAGCGTCGTCTAGTTTCTTTCTTAAATCCTTGTTTTCTGCGTTTAAAGTATCAGTTAACTTATATTCATCCACAAGATATTTCTTTATATCTGCAACTTTTACTTTTTTAGTTCTTTTTATTTTTAGTTTATTAACTATTGCTGGTAAATATTTCTTTTCCATTTTCTTCCTCCATTCCATAAGTTAGCCAAAATACGGCTTCTTCTAATTTTTCTCTTGCAATATTATATTCTCTACTATCTATCCCATAACACTGCATATATTCGTTTATCTTATCCAAATAATCTACCACTTGTGATAAGTTTTCTATGTGTTCATTCACTCTTTATCAACTCCTAACTTGTATCCCATACTTTCAAATTGTTCTTTTGTTACTATTGTTTCAATTTCTTCTTCATAATGTCCTACATCGTGCGTTACATCTTCAAAAGTATAATAAAATTCTCTCATAGCACCTTTACAGTCATCTATATAATCAACTCTTTCTCCATTAACATAATCTCCAACTTCAATTAAATCTATTATGTTTGGTGATGATTTAATTATTTCATCTATGGTATCTCTATCTAATTGAGTTATTGGTTCAAACTTTCCATATCTTTCCATAGTAATTGATTTATCTAAATTGACATAATATAATATATGGTCATATATTTCTTTTATTTGTCTTATATAACCTTGTTTAGTTCTTACATAATCTCCTACTTGCACTATTTATCAGCTCCCAATGTTTCACTTATTATTTCTTCAATTTTTTTAGCATTTTGCCATATATAATGTTTAGGCATTTCATTATCTTTTGTATCTAATAAACTTTTAGTATCTTCTTTTATTTCTCTTGCCAACTCAATAACTTTATTGTACATATAAATTAATTGTTTTACTTCTTCTAAATTCATTCTTTATCAACTCCTAAATTGTACCTTCTTTATATTTTATTGTTTTTCTATATATCTTGCCATTTTCAACATAATAAATAGTATCACAATATGCATCCCAATATTCTTCAAAATGATAAGTTGTTGCTTGTTCACATAGTTCTTCTAATGTTATTTCTTCAATTTCAATACTTTCAATTTTAGGTTTACTCATGGTTTATCAACTCCTTTGAGTTCTTTTAAATATTTTAAAATTGAATAATAACAATCTCTTGAAGTAAGCCAAGTATTGCTTACATTTCTTCTTTCTTCCCAATTTTCTTCTCTTTTGTGATATTCTTCTAATTGTTCTTTAATCAATTTATTTAATGTTTCTTCTAAACTATTTATGATATTATTTAATCTTTCTATTTCTTTTCTTAAACCTTCTATGTATTCTACAAACTTATCTCTATTTTCTTTTTTATTAAAGAAATTTATTTGTTCTTGCATATCTGCCACATATTTTATTATTGCATCATTCACTCTTTATCAACTCTTTCATTTATTTTATCTATTATTTCATTAATTTTATTCATTAATAATTCATCATATTCAGTATAATTTTCTTTATTTACTAACCACTGCCCTATATATTCACTATATAGATTATCACCACAACTTTGTATTCTTTTTATTTTCTTATGTTCTTCTATTATTTCTACTTCATCATTTAAGTCGATTTGTCTTTTTTCTAATCTATCAATTATAACTTCATATAATAATAAACTAATATCATATTCTTCAGCATTTCTATCATAATATTTAAAATGCGTTTCTTTCTCATAAGCTCCACTATTTGCTATTTTGTTAAGTAAATCTATTACTCTCACTCTTTACCACTCCCTATCAATATTTAATCTTTCTTTTCTTTCTTTTCTTAATAATACAAATAAATTGGCGTAATCTTGATTATTATAAGCATTTATTATTTCATTTATTATTTTATTTAATCTTTCTATTTCTTTGTCTTTTTGCTTTAATTGCTTATTAATTCGCTTTTCAATTTTTTGGAATTGATAAGCCCATATTCCTATTTTTTCTTCACTCACTCTTTATCAACTCCTTTGAGTTTATCAATTTCTTGTACTCCTTTATCTTTATAAAAATAATATATTCTTCTTATACAAGATTTAATAACATTTGTTTTTGTAGTTCCAAATCTTTTTGTTAAATCTCTTAACATTTCATATTCTTCTTTATTTAATTTTATACTAACATTGTGTGTCACTCTTTATCAACTCCTTCAATTCTTACTATTACTTCATAATCTTCTTGAAAGAATAAAAAGTCTTTATATGGTAATGTTTCATAATCATCATCTTTATAATTGCCAAATTCAAATTCAATTTCATATTGATTATAAATCAAATCTTCTATTGTTATTTCTTGGCTTTCTTTCCCTGTTTCTTTATCTTTTAATCTTATAAATACTTTACTATTCACTCTTTATCAACTCCTACCTAATACCTGTTGTATATTGCTTATTATTACCTACAATTTGTTTCAATAGATTATTTTCTTTTTCTAATTTCTCATTTTCTTTATTTAATCTTTCTATTTCTTTGTCTTTTTCGTTAACAAGAACCGATAGTTGAACATTATCCATTTTTAATACATTATATTGTTCCTCGCTCAATAATATTTGCTTATTATTGTTTTCGTATACTTCTCGGTAAGATATTACTCTACTCACCCTTTATCAACTCCATCTACTATATTATTTATTCTTTCTTTTAATAAACCAAGGTTTTCTTCTAATGTGGTGAGAAGCATATCAACACATGGTTCTTTAGCAAATATTACTTTTTCGTGTTTAAATGATTGTATAACTTCTTTTTGATTTTCTATAAATTTAATTATTTCTCTATACATTTTTACATTATTCATTATTATCACCACTTACAACATAAATACTACCTAATATTGCGTTTTCAACATCCGTAATTCCCATTTTTTCATATTCATAATTATCATCGCCACTATGTAAGAATATCCATAAGTGCATCTTACGAGCAATAGTTAATAACCTCTCATAAGATATATGTTCTTGCGCTAACTTTAAATCTTCTTCTTTACTTAATTTTTCCATAATTTATCTCCTTTAAGTTTTTTATTTTACTCTTCAAGTCATCATAATCAATCCAATTATAGCCATATTGAGCATCTTCGTGAATATTTTCATCGCACCATTTTTCAAGTTCATTCATCATATCAATTCTTTTATCTACTTCTTGTTCAAGTAGTTCAATATGTCTTTTATATTGAATTTCTTCCCAATCTTTTAAATCACTATAACCATATATCTCGCCCATGTGGTCGTTTATGGTACAAAAAGTATCATTAAATTCACCGAATAATTGCATATCAATATTAAATCGATATTGGAATTTTTCTTTATCACTATTCATTCTTTTCACTCTCCTATTTCTTTTATTTGTTGATAAATTGCTTCAAACAATTCAAAGTTTTCAATATAATACATGCTTTCTAAATCCCATGTACATTTACAACCAAATAATTCTACGCATTTAGTGTCTTTCCAAAACCTTACTATAACGTCTTCATTTTTTACATATTGTATCGTTATACTATCTTCTATTTTGCGATAACCCAACGCGTCAAACATTTTTTCTGCTTTCATTCTTTTCACTCTCCTATTTCTTTCATAATCCAATGATACCATATCTAATTTTATATGTCAATACTTTTTTTAAAAAAGTTGAAATTATTTTTCAACTTCTTCTTTTTCAATATCTTCTTCACTAGGTTCAATAAATGTGAAGTCTTCTCTATTCGCTATTATCCTCCAGTAATAAG